>SKEL01003352.1_pt1 | contig 10643 bp, 2 predicted proteins | sample 4826741 | NCBI WGS metagenome assembly SKEL01 (sample SAMN11008810, study PRJNA524170) | human gut metagenome | biome: Human fecal sample; material: Feces; isolation source: fecal sample from pouch patient p33 | host: Homo sapiens | place: Israel: Tel-Aviv | collected 2016-03-22
AGTAGTTATTTTATAATTATTTATATTTTATATGTTTACACCACATATAACTTATACAGAGAGGGAAGAATCTATATTTGTTTCACCTTTAGTTCCACACTTCGTTTTGTCTTTCCAAACTAACTATAAATACAAAAAACAACGCCATCCAATTGGATGGCGTTGCTTTGCATAAGGATTGTGTGCCCTAGTCGGGGTTCCAGGGTACAAAGGCCCTCATAAGTAATCCATATAAGGGCCATATATATTATTGTCTAGTCACAAGTCTGTTGAGTGATAACTCACTCTCCAGAAAGGGTATAAGAGAGATTATCGGATAGCTTTACCCAAATCTACTTTTTTGTAAGTTTGAGCATTACCCAATGGTTTGTTAATCGCTTCACGAAGATCTACAGTTTTTTCATCTTCTGCAGTAGGCTCTTCACTTGCTTTATTTTTTACAGTTTGTTTAGCTGCGAACCAAATTGTTTCGTTCATGTAGTGACGAAGTTCTTCATTAGAAACGTTTTCTTGGTCTTTAGCCATTACATCCAAAATAGCATCTTCTAATGCCTGTGCTTCGTCGTCAGTCATTGGACCACCAACTTCTTTTTGCTTTTGGATGATTTCGTTGATTTGATCTACCATGCCACGCAATACATTGTAACCATAGCTATTAGTGAAGCCATCTTTTTCATTGTATTTAGGCATTTCGAAGTATTCGTATTCGTTTTTATTGCGGTTTTCACCATTCCAGTTCAAGAACACTTCTTGACCATGTACACGACCGATGGAATGAGTACGGAAGTAGTCAGCATAGTTGTGTTTATCATAGGAATGTAACCAGATTTTTTCAGCTTTAGTCATTTGCTCATGCTTGTCGTATTTCACTTTAGCTTTTGCAATGTTAATTTCAGCATTTTGCCAAGCTTTTACATAATCATGAACAGCAGACACTGTTTGTGGACTAGCTACAGGTACCAATACTACATTGCCCAATGGTGGAGCAGATACAGGATTAGGTAAAATCAAATTATCATCATATGTTGGAGCTGATTGTGCACCTACAACACCTGTAGAAATAACAAGAGCCGCTGCACAAGCAAGTAATGTAGATTTTTTCATTCTATATTCCTCTTTTCTATCGTTAGATTATGGTGAAAGTATCTTTCACACCTATTTTACATTCATATCTGAAAGCAATGCTTTCACAAATAATATGGAGAGATATGCGCTACGCTAAGCAGCGCATATCATCCATCATGTATTTAATTCGTGTACTCACAAATGATTACATACCAAGTTTTGCCATCATAGCAGCAATTTGAGCTTTCATTTGTTCGTTTTCAGCTTTCAAATCAGATACTTCTGTTTTTAATCCAGCGTTTTGTGCTTTAACGGATGCCATTTCTTGTTGCATTGCATAAGCAGAGCTGATAGGACCTTTGCGGTAACGATCTGCTACAGCAGCTTCGCTATCACGGTTGCCAACTTTCCAAGTTACACCAGCGTTTGCCATCATGTGGCTAGAACCACCAGCCCAGGATACACCACCATGGATTAATGTAGATTCATTTTTGTAATGAGCTACGCCAAGAGCCACTGCAGAGTTACCACGGTAGTTACCATAACCAGCCATGATTTGAGTTGGTTCTAATGGATCGTATTGGATAGGTTTCAATGCGGAGAGAGCTGCGCCTTGAGCACCTACACGACCGATTTCTTCACCAAGCATATCTACACGAGGGTCAGCTGCAGGAGCACCTGGAGTGCCTGTTACTGCCAAGTCGTAAACTGGAGCACCATTAGCATCTGTAGTTTTATTAATTACAACAGAGTGGTTGTTAGATGTTACCTTAGTCAATTGACCTACATTAGCAGCATCAGTTGGAGCAGTACCTTTTTTAACATTTGTAATTTTGTTATCACCCATGTTAAGATCCCCATTTGTTACATTGATGGAGTTACCACCGAATGTCATTTTAGGACCAGTAGATGTATTAGAGATGGAGTTAATACCAGTCAAGTTGCTATTCAAGGAGTAAACAACAGAGTTGTCTAAATCATTGCCTGTACGTGCCTTACGTTCAACGATTAGGTTATCACCCGCTACAAATTCTGTACCTTTTGTAACTTTTACTGCAGCTTTAGAACCTACCGCTTTACCAGAACCAGTTTCATTAACTGCCACCTTTACACGAGTGGAGTCAAGTGTTGTAAGACCTGTGATTTTAGCTGTAATAGCATTACCAGATGCATCTTTCACTTGGTTGCCAGCACCATCAACATACGTCAATTCAACAGTACCGTTGTTATCTACTGTGTATGTACCATCTTTGATACGAGTATCTTTAGCAAGACGTTTGATATCGCCAATATTAGCAGCATTTGTATCAACATTACCACCAGATGCAACATTAGTGATTTGGTTACCACCATTGTTAAGACCATCTTTAGTTAAGGATACAGTCTTAGTTGGATCAGTTGGGTTCTTGATAGTCATGCCATTACCGCCAACTGTAGTGTTACCATTTTTGAAACCATCGTTGTTGATAGTAGTATCGCCAGTTTTTAAGGAACCATTCGTACCAAGATCAACATCTTTGTTCAATGCATAGTTAACAGTTGTGTTGCCACTACCATCATTAGTTTGAGTAACAACCAAGTTTTTGCCAGCTTGCATATCTACAGTTTTACCATTTTTGATGTTTTCTGTTGTATCGCCAGCATGTGTGCCATTTGCATCAGCAGATGTTTTCACATTGAATCCATCCATAGAACCAAAGCCAGTTGCACTGATTGTCATTTTGCCATTAGCCGCATCAGGAGTAATTGTGATATGATCACCAGCTACAAGATTTACCTTGCCAGATTTAGCAGGAACATCAGTACCATTAGCTTGGATTGTCCACAATTGATCTGTAGTAGCTACAGTTTTTGTAGTGCCACCATTAGTTGTGAAAGTAATGTTATCACCATTACTTTGAATAGTGTTACCACCAAGTTGGATGCTGTTCAAACCTTTAAGGTTTTTATTTAAGCGAATGGTTAATGTATCAGTACCATCAGCAGTAACTGCGATATTACCAGATGCAGATTGGAATGCAGCTTCATCAGTAGCAGTTACACCTTCACCTTGTACTTTTACTAAAGAACCAAGTTTATGTTTATTTTCAGTAGCAGTATTGTTACCAGTGAATTTCAAACCATCGTCCATAGTTGCTACTTCGTGAGTAACTTCTTTAGTTGTGCCAGGGTTAGCTGGATCAGGTACTTTTTCAGTGTAAACAATACGAGTTACACCATCTTTACCATCGATACCTACGCCATTAGCACCATCTTTACCTTTAATGGAGATACCATTAGCACCGTTTGTACCATTGAGGCCGATGGAACCATCTTTACCATTCATAACAACAGCGGAGCCATCTGCACCTTTAGCACCAACAGAACCATCTTTACCATTAGCACCGTCTTTACCAACAGTGATGTTATCAGATAAGGAGAATTCAACAGTAGCATTACCATTAGTAGTATCGTTAGTTTGGGTTACTACTAAGTTTTTACCGGATTGGAATTCTACAGTTTTGCCATTAGCAATATTTTGAGCAGTTGCATCATGAGTAGCACCAACAGCACCACCATCTGTAGTGTTAGCAGAGGATTTAACATTCCAAGTAGAAGCTGTAGCACCACCAGTGGACAAACCAGATAAATCAATAACTGCTTCTTTACCAGATACTACAGTACCATTACCATCTGTATATGTTAATTTAACTTTTTTATTAGTATCAGGTGTATATGTACCAGGAGTGATATGCAATTCAGTATCTTTCAACTGTTTTACGTTAACTGCATCAGTATCTGCTGTACCAGGAGCCAAGTTCACAATTTTATTGTTTGTTGTGCCATCGCCCATGGACAAATTACCACCAGAGATAGTTACAGCTGGAACAGTTGCACTAGGTGTATCATTCAAGGTAATGGAAGAACCACCATTGGAGATCTTATTGATACCTTTTAAGTTTTTATCGAGTTTTACGTCGATTGTAGTATCATCACCAGTTTGAGAGATGAAAGTCTTAATATTCGTACCGCTATAATCAGCATCTGCACTAGTGCCAGCACCTTGTACTTTCACAGTAGAGCCCAATTTATTAGTTTTTACACCACCAACATTAGCGTCAAATTTCAAGCCTTTATCAATTAAACCGTCTTTAGTGTTTTTCAAATCAGTTACGTTAACAGCTGCATTTTTTGTATTATTATCACCAGCTGCAGCATCTAATTTATCTAAATATGTAGGAGATGTTACACCAGGTGTTGCATGGTTATTGATAGCAGAGCCAACGTTGTTAACGATCATGTTGCCACCAGTTGTAGCACCAGTACCATCTTCGAAGGATGCGATTACAGGGCCATTATATACAGTACCATTTTCTTCTTTGAAAGTACCATCTGGTTGTTTAACCAATTTAGTACCATCTGGTTTTGTATAAACAGCAGGCGTAGAAGCGTTTACTGTATAAGTAGTATGACCATCTGTCGTACTAGTTTCAGATGTAACAACTACATTCTTACCAGCTTTTACTTCTGTTTTAGCTGCTTTCAATTGTTTGTAGTTGACAGCATCACTATCATCTGTACCAGGAGCTACATTCACAATCTTATTGTTATGTGTGCCATCACCCATGGACAAGTTACCACCAGAGATTGTTACTGCAGGTGTATTAGTAGCACCACCAGGAGCATCATTCAATGTGATTGTTGTATTGCCATTTTTAATAGTGTTAATACCATTAAGGTTTTTAGACAATTGAACGAGTAATTTACCACCATCGTTGTTTACACCGATGTTATTCGTAGTTAAATCAGTTTTAGTAGCGCCACCAATAATGTCTACAACATTATTTAGATGTTTTTTAATAACATTAGCATTTGTTGCTTGGTTTGCTTGACCATCATCACCAGCGAATTTCATGCCGTCATCATGTGTAGCCACTTCATGTTCCACATTATTTTTATCTGTGTAAACGATACGAGTCAAATTAGTACCAGGAGCACCATCAACACCAGGAACACCATCTTTTACTTTCAATGTTGCACTAGCACCAGGAGTACCAGGAGTGCCTGGAGCACCCGTTAGGCCGATAGAACCGTCTTTACCATTGATAACTACGGATGCACCGTCTTTACCGTTAACACCGATTTTACCATCAACACCATTAGCACCATCTTTACCAACCGAAATTTCATCGGATAGAGCAAATTCAACTTTTGCACCATTAGTATCGCTAGTTTGTTTAACAGTTAAGTTTTTACCAGCGATCATTTCTACAGAATTTGTATTAGCAATAGTTTTAGCGTTTACTTCATGGCCTGTTGCAGTTGCACCACCATTAGCAGTATCTGCAGAGGATTTAATATCCCAAGTAGAAGTTGTGCCAGTAACTGGAGCCACTTTTAAGTCGAATGTTGTTACACCATTAGTTGTTGTAGAACTTACTGTTACTGACTTGTCAGTAGATTTTACATCATATGACTTATTTAACTTCGCTTTTGCATCATCAGTTAAATCTACTTTGATATCAGAGCCATTAGCAGTTGTACTGATGTATTGGTTTGCACCACTCGCACCAGAACCATCACCTTTAATGTTGAACTTAATACCACCATTATTGTCTAAAGCAAGTTTAGTAGTTTCTGTACTACCATCAGCACCTAGATTGATTTTATTGTTGAATTTATCATTCACAATTTTCAATTGTTCTTCAGTTGCTGCACGACCTTTAGTTGCAAAGTCACTACCAGCAGTTGTAGGGATAGTCGTATTAGTTAAACCTGTGATATCACCTATTTTACCGTTTAGGCTGATATTATGATCACCAGATACGGTTACTGTTTGGTTAGGGCTGAAAGTAATTTTGCCAGCATTATTACCAGACGCATCTGCTTTATTAGTGATAGATGTAATTTCTGTCAAATCACCTTCTACATTCACTTTATATGGATCAGCAGCTGTACCAGTACCAGATTTTTTCGTATTTTTACCATCAGCTAGTACAGTTTTCGCGTCTTTTAATTGTTTTACGTTAACTGCATCAGTATCATCTGTACCAGGAGCTACGTTCACAATCTTATTGTTAGTTGTACCATCGCCCAAGGACAAGTTGCCACCAGTGATTGTTACAGCAGGAGTAGTTGTACTAGGAGTATCATTCAATGTAATTGTTGTATTACCATTTTTGATAGTATTGATACCTTTAAGGTTTTTAGACAATTGAACGAGTAATTTACCATTACCATCGTTGTTTACACCGATGTTATCAGTAGTCAAGTCCGCTTTAGTAGCACCACCGATAATATCTAATGTTTCGTTAAGTTTCTTAGCGATAACTTTAGTTTTATCAGTACCTTGTGCATCATCACCAGCATATTTCATACCATCATTAAGTGTAGCAACCTCTTGTTTACCACCCTTATCTTCGTAAACGATACGAGTCATGCCATCTTTACCATTATGGCCATTTACGCCATCATGACCGTCAGTGCCGTCAACACCTTTAGCACCTTTTTCTACATGAATGTCTACACGGTTAGTACCATCAAGGCCATCTACACCGTCTTTACCATCGATACCAATCTTACCATCTTTACCGTCTTTACCAACATGAACGGATTCTACATCAAGATTCTTATCTAATGCATAGTTAATAGTTGTATTACCATTACCATCATTAGTTTGTTTCACAGTCATGTTTTTACCAGCTTGGAAATCAACAGAATTTTGATTACCAATTACTTGGCTAGTGTCACCAGCATGTTTACCTACTTCAGAACCTGCAGTTGTATTTTCTGCAGATGTTTTAGCCGTCCAAGTAGAAGCTGTTGTACCACCAGTATTCAATGCAGAGAAGTCGATAACTGCTTTAGTACCAGTCTTATTAGCGCCAGTACCGTCATTGTATTCCAATACAACTTGTTTTGTAGTTGCATCATACTTGTAAGCATTAGCTGCTGCACCAGCTGCTGTGTTACTAGTAGCAGCACCAGCAATATGCTCACCAGTACGGTTAGATTCTGTTGGAGCAATGTGAAGTTCACTTGCTTTCAATGTATCATGAACAGATTTCAATTGGTCTTCTGTTGCTGCTTGGCCAGATGTAAAGTTTGTTGGATCAAATGTTAAGTTTTGTAAACCACCAATCTTACCTGTGCTTGCATTTAGAGTAATACTATGATCACCATCTACAGTTACAGTTTTATTTGGACCAAAGGAAATTTTACCGTTATTTGTACCACCATTTGTAATGGAAGAAATACCTGTTAAATCACCTTCAACATTCACTTTATATGGATCAGCAGCTGTACCAGCACCAGATTTTTTCGTATTTTTACCATCAGCTAGTACAGTTTTAGCGTCTTTCAATTGTTTTACGTTAACTGCATCAGTATCAGCTGTACCTTCAGCTACATTAACGATTTTATTACCGCCATTATCTAATCCAGTATTCGTCAACTTAACATCTGTAGTAGGTGTTGTACCCGCTGCAGGTGTAGGAGCCTTAATTGTAATACCATCATTATTTACTTTAGTATCACCAACAGTTAAGGAACCAGCATTAGTAAGATCGACATCTTTATTCAAAGAATAAGTGTATGTATGTTCACCAGTCAAATCTTGTTTAACTGTTAAGTTTTTGCCAGCCGCAAAGTTTACTTGATCACCAGGTTTTACAACAGTCGCTGTAGAATTACCAACAAGTGTACCACCATTTGCTTTAGCATTTGCTTTCCAACCAGAGTTATTAATTGTATCTACTACAGTTTTAACGGTAGCAATACCATCCTTACCAGCTGCACCAGCTTGTCCTGGAACACCAGGTTTACCATCAGTTACTGTTGGAGCTGTACCAAGGTTAACATCAAATGTTACTTTACCATCAGCACCAACGCTAGCAGTTGTATAATCACCACCTGTGAAGTTCAAGCCTTTATCTAGTTTAACGGTTTGATCAGCACTTGTAATAGTACCATTTGTTGCTTTATAAGTTAATGGAATTTGTTTTGCAGCTTTATTGCCATCAAATGTAACTGCATATGTTGTATTATGGTTAGTATTATCTGGTACCGCTGTTACAGAGATAGGGTTATTTGTATCTGCTGTATAAGTACTACCAGTTGTTGTACCACCGTTATTTACTGTTACAGCTTCACGAGCTGCATCTTTAACTGCATTACGAGATACAGATACTTCATACGTTGCACCAGCACCACCGAATGTATCGCCAGTTTGTGGATTTACTTCTGCGATATTCGTATCATTAGTACCATTGGCTGCTTTTTTAACTTTCTCAGTAGATGCAGTACCACCTGTTGCCAAACTAGATAAGTCGATAACAGCTGTTTTACCAGTTACAGTTTTATTATCAGCATTTTCATATGTTAATGTAACTTTTTTGTTAGAATCCGGTGTATATGTACCAGGAGTAATATGAATTTCAGTATCTTTCAACTGTTTTACATTAACTGCATCATTATCCGCTGTACCAGGAGCAAGATTTGTGATCTTATTAGTCCCCATATCTAAGGAGCCACCAGTGATATTGATAGAACTACCGCCAAATGTCATTTTAGGACCAGCTGTAGTATTAGCAATAGATGTAATACCTGTTAAAACTGGATTTAAGGAGTATTTATATTCTTGATCACCAGTAGTATTATTAATAGTTTGTTTTACTTTTAGATTATCGCCTGCACTATAAGTAACTTGTGTACCAGGTTTAACATTGCCTACAGTTGGAGTACCATCTGTGTTACCACCAGCAGTTGCTTTCCAGTAGGAGTTATTAATAGCTTGTACTACGTTTTGTGTTGTAGCTACGCCATTATTAGTAGGTTCTTTCGCCTTACCATTGTCTTTAGCGATATCGTCACCTTTAGTAAGTTTTACAGTAATACCAGTTCCATCAGCAGATGTAGAAAGTAAACCTTCACCTTTAATATTCAATGTACCATTATCTAATAACACATCGCTATTGCCACTATTACCAGCATATTTTAAGTTAACGCTTCTTAATTGAGCTACGTTAACAGCGTCAGTATTTTCTTTACCTGCTGCAAGGCCTGTAATTTGACGAGTTGCTGTAGCACCATTACCAACAGCTACAGCACCAAGAGTAGAGGTTTGAGCTGTACCAGATAAACCACCATATGTATTTGTGCGAGAATCAGCTGGATTGAAGCCTTGAATACCTGCAGCTGCAGTAGTCGCAGAGTTAGAGCCAAGAGCTACACCGTCTGCAATATCAGCTTTGCTACCTTCACCAATTGCAACAGTAGCTTTACCATCAGTTGCAGCTTGGTAACCAATTGCAACGTTGTGTTCACCAGATGCAGTGGAACGAACACCAGCCGCAAGAGATTCCTTACCAGATACTGTATTGGAACGACCAAATGCAGCAGATGTACGACCAGTTACTGTATTAGATAGACCAACTGCAGTACCTTCATAACCAGCTTCGTTATTTGTACCAATAGCTGTAGCACCATCAGCTGTTGCTTGAGATAAATGACCTACAGCAGTTGCATTACCGCCAGAAGCAACTGTTTGATTACCAATTGCTGTTGTATTAGTATTAGATGCATTCGCTTGATTACCAACAGCAGTTGCATTCGTATTTGTTGCTTGTGCAGTATCACCAAATGCAGCAGCACTTTGACCACTTGCTTTAGAGTTTTTACCAACAGCAGAGGCATTTAGTCCAGAGGCTGCAGAGTTATTACCAACAGCAATAGAATCGTTTTTAGTAGCATTTGCTAAATTACCAACAGAAATCGCTCTTTCTGCTTCCGCTTTAGATTTATAACCAACAGCTATAGCTCTTTCAGCAGTTGCTTCTGCAGAGGACCCTAAAGATGTTGCATAATTCCCAGAAGATTTTGATAACGTACCAATGGCGATAGCACGCGTTGCACCAGCTGATGTTTCAGCTTCACGGCCAATAGCTTGAGAATCTTCAGCATAGCCTCTTGCACCAGAACCAATAGCTGTCGCATAGTTTGCAGTAGCCTTAGTTTGGAAACCCAAAGCAGCCGCATATTCACCACTTGACTTAGAACCAGAACCAACAGCTGTACTATCTTTGGCGGTTGCTTCTGTTTCGTTACCAATAGCAATAGATGCTTCTTCACCATCTGTTTTAGCTTGACGCCCCAAAGCGATAGCTGCTTTGCCATTAGCATGGGTTTGGTCACCAATTGCGATAGAGAAATTATTATTAGCATACGCTGAGTTACCCCAACCACTACCAATCGCAATAGAGGCATCAGCGGTTGATACCCCCCCGCCACTAGTATTATTAGCAGCGTCTACATAACCAGGCATCATAGCACCTGCTGCTACTAAAGCAGCAAAAACTGTAGATAATGCTTTTTTCTTACCACCATTGTTTTTCGCTACTTCGGATACTACTACGTAGCATTCTTTTGTTTTGCTCCAAACAACTTTAAAGATCTTATTCATATTTCTATGAACCCCTTTCTTAAACTAGACACAATTACAATCCTTATATAATAAATTTAATATACTGAAAGTTAGATGTTTACACGCTTTTACGTTATTCTGAGTGACTTTCATTTATTCTTCACTTTGTGTCATGAAT
>SKEL01003354.1_pt1 | contig 10642 bp, 10 predicted proteins | sample 4826741 | NCBI WGS metagenome assembly SKEL01 (sample SAMN11008810, study PRJNA524170) | human gut metagenome | biome: Human fecal sample; material: Feces; isolation source: fecal sample from pouch patient p33 | host: Homo sapiens | place: Israel: Tel-Aviv | collected 2016-03-22
GATATATTTGTTGTATTATAGTAATATTTGATATTCAACAGTTAAAATGCAGGGGTGCATAAACTTATGAAGGAAAGGGTGGTAAAGAATGAAATATTTACTGAAAAACGGAACAGTGGTATCCGGAGAGAAGTCGGAGATGCTGGATGTTCTGGTAGACGGAGAAAAAATCACAGAAGTAGGAAGGAATCTTACAGCGGACGGAGCTCAGGTGATCGATGTAACCGGTAAGCTTCTGTTTCCAGGTTTTATTGACGGACACACACATTTAGATCTGGAGGTGGCAGGAACTGTCACGGCAGATGATTTTGAGACGGGAACAAGAGCAGCACTTCTGGGAGGAACTACACTGATCATTGATTATGCATCACAGGATAAGGGTGGACATACACTGAAGGAAGGACTTGATAAATGGCATAAGAAAGCAGATGGCAAATGTTCCTGCGATTATTCTTTTCATATGTCTATCGTAGAGTGGAATGATAAGACAGAATCAGAAGTTCAGGATATGATCGACCAGGGAATTACAAGCTTTAAGCTTTATATGACTTATCCTGCAATGATCGTAAACGACTGCGATATGTATAAAATCCTGAAGAAATTAGGCGAATGTGGATGCTTTGCCGGAGTTCACTGTGAAAATGCCGGAGTGATCGATGCTCTGACTGCCGAAGCCAAAAAAGAAGGACGATTCGGACCGGAAAATCATCCGCTTGTAAGACCGGATACCATGGAGGCAGAAGCGGTTCACCGCCTTCTTGTGATCGCGAAGGAAGCCAACGCACCGGTTATGATTGTTCATCTTACCAACAAAAAAGCTTATGAGGAAGTGATCCATGCAAGAAAGAATGGACAGGAGGTTTACGCAGAAACCTGTCCGCAATATCTTCTTCTGGATGACAGTGTTTACTCCAAACCGGATTTTGAAGGTGCTGTCTATGTATGTGCACCGCCGATCCGCAAGAAAAAAGATCAGGACTGCCTGTGGAAGGCACTGGCAGACGAGGAGATCCAGACGGTGGCAACAGACCAGTGCAGCTTTACGCTGGCTCAGAAAGCCCTCGGAAAAGATGACTTCACCAGGATTCCGGGAGGACTTCCGGGAGTTCAAACAAGAGGAACTCTTCTCTATACTTATGGAGTTAAGACCGGAAAGATCACGCAGGAACAGATGTGTAAAGTCCTCTGTGAAAATCCGGCAAAGCTTTATGGCGTATATCCGAATAAAGGTGCGATCACACCGGGAAGTGATGCAGATATTGTCGTACTGGATCCGCACGGAGAAGGTGTGATCTCGGCAGCAACTCTTGCATACAACACAGACAACAACCCGTTTGAGGGATTCAAGCTGGGATGCAGCATTGACAAAGTCTTTCTTCGTGGAAACCTTGCAGTTGAGGATGGAAAGCTTGTCAAAGAAAAACTTGGCAGATACATTGCCAGAGGCAGAAAACAGTTCTGATGAACTGTGGGCGGAGAAAATCTTATGAAACATTTAATCGATAAGCTGCGCAGGGAGCAGGATCTATCAGCAGAAGAATTCAGAATGCTTCTGACAGAACGTTCAAAAGAAACAGATCTGTATGCACGGGAACAGGCAGATCAGGTGCGGCAGCAGGTATACGGAAATGAAATCTATGTACGTGGTCTGATCGAGTTTACAAACTACTGTAAAAATGACTGCTATTACTGTGGAATCCGCCGCAGCAACCGAAATGCCCAGCGTTACCGTCTGACAGAAGAGGATATCCTTGTCTGCTGCAGGGAAGGATATGAACTGGGATTTCGGACCTTTGTACTTCAGGGAGGAGAAGACGGATATTACACCGATGAAAAACTGGTCAGACTGATTCGCAGGATCAAAAAAAGTTATCCGGACTGTGCCCTGACACTTTCTGTCGGAGAAAAATCCGAGGAGAGTTATCGTGCATATAAGGAGGCAGGAGCCGACCGTTATCTTCTGCGTCATGAAACGGCATGTGAAGACCATTACAGGAAACTTCATCCCAAAGAACTGTCCTGTGAGAAGAGAAAGGACTGTCTGCGAACCCTGAAGAAGTTAGGATATCAGACGGGGGCGGGCTTTATGGTAGGTTCTCCCTTCCAGACGGTGGATGATCTCGTGGAGGATTTTTTGTTTCTTAAGGAGCTGGATCCGGAGATGGTTGGGATTGGCCCGTTTATTGCACACCAGGATACACCATTTCATGACAGAGAGAGCGGAACTCTTGAGGATACTCTTTTTTATCTGGCACTTCTACGTCTGATGCTGCCAAATGTACTTCTTCCGGCAACAACGGCACTGGGTACGATTCATCCGAAAGGCCGCGAACTGGGAGTGAGATCAGGCGCAAATGTTGTCATGCCAAATCTCTCGCCGGTTTCTGTGAGAAAGAAATATATGTTGTACGATGGAAAGATCTGCACAGGTGATGAGGCGGCAGAATGCAGATATTGTCTGAGCAGACGAATGGAGGCAATTGGCTGTCAGATCGTGACGGACAGGGGAGATTACAGAACTGTTCACAGGTAAGTTTCTGTGAACGGAGCGAACAGTAACGAGATTACAAAAAAGTCTTGCAATAGATATGGTATATGGGGTATAGTGGTTGTATGCTATAAAGGAGGAATTATTTCAGATGAAAAAATCCAGATTACTGATTGTGCTGGCTGGTCTGGCTGTATTTGCATCCGGATGTGGCTACAGCACCGGAGGGGAAGACTCTACGGTGACTGTGATTGAAGCAACTCCAACTCCAACCGCGACTCCTACACCGGAAGCAACTCCGACTCCGGAAGCAACTCCGACTCCGGCTCAGGAGGTTGTGCAGACAGCAAGCGGTGTGAATATCATAAAGCAAAATGCGACTTACTATGTTGTAGAGGGCGTAAACGTCCGCTCTGACTGCAGTACAGAAGCACAGATGATCACAGGAACGACTGCTGGACAGGAACTGACAAGTACGGGTGTCAGTGAGGATGGACAGTGGGTTGAAGTAACGATCAATGGTCAGACAGGTTATGTCAGTGCACAGTATGTTTCTACGACTGCTCCGGCCGGAGCTGCTGCACAGACAGCTGCCCAGTAAACAGCAAAATATGCAGACAAAACGCTGAACTTCCAGGGAGAAGATTTCCCAAAAGGAAGCTCAGCGTTTTTTATTTTTGTGGAACAGACAGATCATTCAGGATAAATAAGACGCTCCGGTCTGATGTCATAGAGAACCTCGCGGAGATATTTGTCAGCGAGGTATTTTGCCATGCCGAGATTCATATCCAGGTAGTTTCCGCAGTCTTTGGCAGAAGCACCCGGAATTTCACCCTCGAAATCACGGATAAATTCAAACATCTCTGTCATGAGAGGAACAATGTCAGCGGATTCATAATCACCCGCGAGAAGAAGATAGTTTCCGGTACGGCAGCCCATTGGCCCCCAGTAGATAACTTTGCCGCCAAATTCTGCATGGTTGCGGAGAAAAGTGGCTGCGAGATGTTCCATGGCATGAAGCTCTGCAGTGTTCATAACAGGCTCTTCGTTTGGTGAGGTCATGCGGATATCAAAGGTAGTAATGACCTGGTCACCGAGATAGTCCTTGCGGGAAACATAGATGCCCGGCTGGAGCTTGATGTGGTCTATGGTAAAGCTGGCTATTTTTTTCATGTATTTCAGATCCTTTCCTGTATTTTGATATAGCATCTTTCCTTATTGTAACAGAGCTTTGAAAGGGATACAAGTGCTTGTTATCCGGTATTGCTGTCGGCATTGACTTTGCATCGCTGTAATGTTAAACTGTTGCACAGGAAAGAGTTAGAACAGACATCGAAGCGCTGTTGTATATAAAATAAACAGCAGCATGAGAGGAGGAATTGACAATGAAATCCAGATTTTTGGCAGCAGTTTTTGCAGTGGTTCTCACAGCTGGTACACTTACGGGCTGTGGAAGCGCGAAGACATCCGAGCCGACAAAAACAGAAACTGCAAAAGAGGAGACTTCTTCAGATAAGGAAGTGACACAGGAACCTGTAAGTGAGGAGGAGGCAGCAGCCGACGGTTTTACAGATGGAAGCGACGGAGAGAGTGCAAAACTGGATACCAGTGAGGAACTGACAGGGATCCATCATGCGGGGATTGATATTAAGGATTATGGAAGCATCGAGATAGAACTCGACGCAGATACGGCACCGATCACTGTGACCAATTTTGTAAAGCTGGCTCAGGACGGTTTTTATGACGGCCTGACTTTCTGGCGTATCATAGATGGTTTTATGATGCAGGGCGGTGACCCGAAAGGCAATGGAACGGGCGGTGCGGATGAGACGATCAAGGGCGAGTTTTCCAGCAACGGTGTGAAGAACGATATCTCCCACACAAGAGGAACTATTTCCATGGCAAGATCCAGTGATCCGGACAGTGCAAGTTCTCAGTTCTTTATTGTTCAGTCAGACAGTACCTTCCTGGATGGGGACTATGCAGCCTTTGGTCATGTGACAGAAGGTATGGATGTGGTAGACAAGATCTGCAAGGATGCAGCTCCGACGGATGACAATGGAACGATCGAGTCAGAGAAACAGCCTGTGATCGAGAGTATCACGATCAAGGACTGACGGGAGATCTCACAGGAATCAGATTAAACGGCGACAGAAAATACAGATATAGATCCGGGATTACAGGAGTCTTTATCCGTATGGTCTGCCGCCGTTTTTGCTGATATCAAAGGGAACCAGGGTTACAGTTTGATGATAAGGACAGGAATGGGTGGATGGTTGGGACGGTTGTAATAATCGCTTCGGATGACCAGGTATTTATGCGGATCAAGTGTTGCAAGCCACGTAAGAACTGCATCCCGTTCCTCGAAGCCGGAATCTCCTCCACTGTAGATGCAGAGAGAGATCAGACCGCCTTTTTTGAGAAGAGAGAGTCCCTGCGTCAGAGCCGCAATGCTGCTGTCGCTTTTGGTTGCCATGGTGTGGTCTCCGCCGGGAAGATAACCGAGATTAAAGGTAATACAGCTCACAGAATTTTCTTTTGCATAGGAAGACATCTGTGTGTGCGATTCAAGCAGCAGAGTATAGTTGTCCGGGGCATCTGCCTTTGAGAGGCGTTCCTTTGTGCTTTTTACTGCCTGTTCCTGAATATCAAAGGCGATGACTCTGCCATCTTTGCCGCAGAGTGTGCTGAGAAGAAGCGTATCATTACCGTTTCCCATGGTAGCGTCGATACAGAGATCTCCGGGAGAGACCTGTTCTTTTATAAAACGTGCACACCATTGTGTAATCTGAAAATTTTTCATAAGTAACTCCTTTCGTCTTTGGCAGGCAGACACTTTGGAATGTATATGACAGGGTGCTGCCCTGTTTTTATTATAATATAAAAATGAGTACAAAAAAAGAAACACAGCAAAAATTCATTGCAATTGTCAGTGAGGCTGTTATAATGGAACAGATATGAAAACTGTGAACAGAGAAGGAAGGATCATTTATGTTAAAGGGTAAAACTGTTCTTCTGGGAGTCACCGGAAGCATTGCGGCATACAAAATTGCATATCTTGCAAGTGCACTGAAGAAGCTTCATGCGGAAGTACATGTGCTGATGACGAAGAATGCAACGAACTTCATTACACCGATTACATTTGAATCGCTTATCGGAACGAAATGTCTGGTAGATACCTTTGACAGAAACTTCCAGTTTCAGGTAGAGCATATTTCGATCGCAAAGAAGGCAGATGTGGCGATGATCGCACCGGCCAGTGCCAATGTGATCGGCAAGCTTGCACATGGGATCGCAGATGATATGCTGACAACAACTCTTATGGCATGCAAATGTAAGAAATTTATTTCCCCTGCCATGAATACAAATATGTTTGAAAATCCGATCCTGCAGGATAATCTCAAAACGCTTGAGCATTATGGATACGAAGTGATCCAGCCGGCAAGTGGTTATCTTGCCTGTGGGGATACCGGGGCCGGCAAGATGCCGGAGCCGGAAACGCTGCTTTCCTATATTTTGAGAGAAATCGCAAAGGAGAAGGATCTTGAGGGAAAGAAGGTTCTGGTTACAGCCGGACCTACCCAGGAAGCCATTGATCCAGTGCGTTATATCACAAATCATTCTTCGGGTAAGATGGGATATGCACTTGCAAAGGCGGCTATGCTCCGTGGCGCCGAGGTTACGCTGGTCAGTGGACCATGCAGCATCACACCACCACCTTTTGTAAAGGTAGTTCCGGTGGTAACGGCAAAGGATATGTTCGATGCCGTGACGTCTGTAAGTGCGGAGCAGGATATTATCATCAAGGCAGCAGCAGTGGCAGACTATCGTCCCCTTAAAGTCTTTGATGAGAAAGTCAAGAAGAAGGATGAAGAGATGAGTATTGCCCTGGAGAAGACAGACGATATTCTGAACTATCTTGGCGAGCATCGTACGAAAGAACAGTTCCTCTGCGGATTTTCTATGGAAACACAGAATATGATTGGTAATTCCAGAGCCAAACTTGGAAAGAAGCATCTGGATATGGTTGCAGCGAACAACCTTAAGGTTGAAGGTGCAGGCTTCCAGGGTGACACCAATGTACTGACTCTGATTACACAGGATGAAGACGTATCACTCCAGCTTATGAGCAAGGAGGATGCAGCCAATGTCATCCTGGATAAAATCCTTTCTGTTATGAAAGAAAGGAATCAGTAACCCGTTCACCAGGAGGCGGGTAAATAAATCACATACCCGCAGTTCCGTACCGTATTGTATCCCTTAAGGAGGGAACGATAACAAGGAGGAAAATTATGAAAAGCAACAAATTCACCACATCACAGCTGACAATTCTTGGTCTGATGTCAGGAATCCTTTTTCTGATGGCGTACACACCACTTGGATACCTCAACATAGGACCTCTGGCAGTTACCTTTAATGTCATTCCGGTCGCAATCTGTGCGGTTGTTCTTGGACCGACAGGAGGAGCCGTGGCTGGAGCTGTCTTTGGACTGACCAGTTTTCTGCAGGCAATGGGAATCGGTGGAACCAGTGCACTGGGAGCAGCTTTATTCCAGATTAATCCGTTTTTAAGTGCAGTTCAGTGTTTTGTACCACGTATTCTTGACGGACTTCTGATCGGATATATTTTCAGAGGAATGAGAAGAAAAACAAATGTATATGTGTCCTGTGCTGTAACCGGATTCTTTTCCGCATTTCTGAATACTTTATTCTTTATGAGTGCACTGATCGTAATGTTCGGAAACACAGAAGTAGTTCAGAATCTGATGGGTGGAAGAAATGTAATTATCGGATGCTGCCTGATGGTAGGTGTCAATGCGATCTGTGAGATGGTTTCTTCAACGATCCTCACAGCGGCAGTGGGAACTGCACTTTCCAAAGCTCATCTGATTCCGGCATCTCAGATTGCAAAACCTGATGCTGTCGCATAAAAAGCATAAGAACAGGAATGAGAAATATGATTTTAGCCATTGATATCGGAAACACCAACATTGTAGTTGGCTGTATTGAAGAAAAGAAGATTTATTTTATAGAGAGAATCTCCACAAACCATACCAAGACAGAACTGGAATATGCCATCGATCTCAAGACGATACTTGATATCCATCATATCAAACGTCCGGATATTGAGGGAGCTATTATTTCTTCTGTAGTTCCACAGATTACGAATGCTGTGAAGCTTGCAGTCGAAAAAATCCTCAAGAAGCAGCCGATGATCCTGGGACCCGGAGTCAAGACAGGACTGAATATTGTTCTTGATAATCCTGGAGAGATGGGAGCAGACCGCGTTGCGGACGCAGTTGCAGCACTGGCACAGTATCCGGTACCGCTTGTTATCGTGGATATGGGAACAGCAACAACTATTTCCGTTCTGGATGACAGGAAACGTTATATTGGCGGTATGATTATGCCGGGAGTCAGAATTTCTCTGGACGCACTGACCGCCAGGGCTTCTCAGCTCAGTGGAATCAGTATTGAAGAGCCAAAGAGACTCATTGGACGGAACACCGTCGACTGTATGAAGAGTGGGATCCTTTATGGAAATGCAGCAGCGGTGGACGGTATTGTGGACAGGATCGAAGAGGAGCTTGGACAGAAGGTTACCGTGATCGCTACGGGTGGAATGTCCAGAAAGATCATTCCGCACTGTAAACGGGAGATGATCCTCGACTGCGATCTGCTTCTCAAAGGACTTCAGGTCATCTACGATAAAAACAAATAAGAATTATTAAATAAAAGTCATTTCTTTCAACTGTATAAAAACAGCGGAGCGAAATGACTTTTTCTTTTCAGAATCCCCGTGTCATATCGTGTGGGACGGGGGCAGTGAAGCAAAGGTCTTTGTCGGTCAGAGGATGGCGGAAATTTAATTGGTAAGAATGAAGGGGCGGACGTTTAAAATGATCATATACCGGACAATACAGATAATCCGCAGGGAGCGGGTGTCCAATGTATCCCATATGCACCCGAATCTGGTGAGTACGCCCTGTTTCCAGATGGATTTCCAGGAGGGAGTGATCATTTCGGACGGCGAGCCGCTCATAATGTGTGACCGCAGTTTCGCCATACTCCGGATCGACCTGACGCTGGATTACGGAATCCGAGACACGGCCGATGGGAGCTGAGATGGTTCCGGACGGTGGAGTAACACCGCGGACCACAGCCAGGTAAGTGCGCCGGATTTCTCTGTTACGCATCTGTGCAGAGAGAATCGCGGCACTGAGGGCATTCTTGGCAAGAACCAGGGCTCCGGAGGTGTCACGGTCCAGACGGTTGATGCAGCGGAAGGGACAGAATTCTCCTCTTTCCTGGAAATAAAAAGCAGCGGCATTGGCGAGCGTGTTGGTATAATTTCCAATAGAAGGATGGACCGGCATATCGGCGGGCTTATTCAGGACAAGAATGTCCTCATCCTCATAAAGAATGTTAAGGGGCAGGGATGCAGGAACGATTCCTTCCGTGGTGGCTGTTTCCATGACGCGAACTCGGAAAAGATCTCCTTCTTTTAGAATGCTTCGTCCCCCGGCACGCACTCCATTTACGAGAAGTGCCTCTTTATCAGGCTTCATGGAAGTCAGAATATGCCGGGAAAATCCCTTTGAGCGCAGAAATTCAAGCACCTGCACACCGGCTTCCTGTGATGTGATCGAGTATGTTAAGATTTTATCCATAAAAATTCTCCGTTTTGATGATTGGTCTGGCATCAGTATAGGACAACGACATGAAAAATTCTACAGATTTTGTAAAAATAAATGGAAAATGGAATCACAATCCGATATATAATAAGGTAAATAGTGGTTACAGGGCATTTATGACTCGCCGTTATAATAAAAAGGAAAATTATTACATAAGCTAAGAATACATAAGGTCGGGGGAATGAGACAAATGAGCGAAGAAAAAAAGATCAGCAGGAAGACACTAAAGATTATTTTAGGCGTGTGTATCGGGGCCATGGCTGCACTGACAGTGGGATTTTTTGCCTATATCCATATCGCAGATACGAACACGCTGGGGCGTAAGATTTCGATTTATGGCCTGGATGTGTCCCGGCTGAGCACAGCAGATGCAAAACAGAAGATCCTGACAGCTTTTCAGAATAAGAAAATAGTATTTCAGGAGAATGGTCAGGAGGTTTACAGCCTGACACTGAAAGACATGGGCTACAGCCTGGATGAGAGTGATCTTGAGGTACAGCTTACAGAACTTCAGAAGAAGAGAGAAGCAAACCGTAAGATCTTTGCAAAGCAGGAAAATGTCAATATTTCCTACAAGGTCAACAGAAATACAGAGCAGGAAAAAACAGCCCTTGCTGCAGAGCATTTTGGAGACAGAGAACGTACCGCTTCCACAGATGCATCGATTCAGTACGATGACCAGAAAAGAGAATTTACACTTACCAGTGAAAGTCAGGGTGATGAGATTGATGAAAGCCGACTTCTAAGTTTCGTCGATCAGACACTGGATGCGGATTTTACTTCCGGACTTCTTGATGAGGAAGCACGGATCACAATGGGAACAGAATGCTATAAGCTTCCGCAGACTTCTGCTGATGAGGAAATGCAGAATAAACTGGCCGCTTTGAATGAACAGCTTAAGAAGTACAGAAGCACAACCATTACCTATACCTTTGGGAATACTACAGAGGTTCTGGATTCCCAGACCATCGATTCCTGGATCACGATCGACGGAGAGAATATCGGAATTGATCAGGAAGCTGCGAAGGCATATATTCAGAATCTTGCGAATACCTACAATACAATCTATGTGCCGAGAACCTTCCATACATCATACGGAAACGATGTGACAATCTCCGGGAATGAATATGGTTTCCAGATCGACCAGGATGGAGAATTTGCACAGCTCCTTGAGGACTTAAAGAGCGGAACGGCAGTTTCCAGAGATCCGGTATACAGCATTCAGGGAATGCAGCGTAACGGAACGGACGATCTGGCAGGAAGCTATATCGAAGTCAGTCTGGATAATCAGCATCTGTGGCTTTATAAGGACGGTGCACTTGTGACAGAAACTGACATTGTAAGCGGTGCTCCGACCAAGGGCAGAGAGACGTATCGTGGTGCATGGCCGATCGCATACAAGGCAAGTCCGTTTGAATTATCAAGCGAAGAGTATGGATATAACGTCAAGGTAAACTAT
>SKEL01003358.1_pt1 | contig 10622 bp, 7 predicted proteins | sample 4826741 | NCBI WGS metagenome assembly SKEL01 (sample SAMN11008810, study PRJNA524170) | human gut metagenome | biome: Human fecal sample; material: Feces; isolation source: fecal sample from pouch patient p33 | host: Homo sapiens | place: Israel: Tel-Aviv | collected 2016-03-22
CGCAGAAAAACCAGCAGGTCAATTACCTGATAAAAAAATATACCGGGGAAGCACTCCTTGCCATGAGCAGCTGTAATGCGGCGGCATGGGTGATGATTGCCGTACAGGCACTTATTTTTAACAGTCTGAACGCGGTTGTGTTTTACAGCTATGTCGTACTGGAAAGCCTGTCAGGCGTGGCATTTCTGGTGCTGATTTTCCGGATGTATAAAAAGAAAAATGAGTTTTTAAATGCAGATAACACGCCGGTATATGTCGATGATGACGAATACTGGAAAACAGGATTTTACTACAATCCCAATGACAGACATATGCTTGTGGCGGACCGTATGCAGTCGGGAAATTATTCCTTTAATTATGCAACGGCAGGGGCAAAAATATGGACGGGCATTATAACATTTGTTGTTGCAGGAACTATCGTATTTACGGTTGCGGCAATGCTTCCGCTGATTCATGTCAAAGTGGATTTTATCATGGAAAATAACAGGCTTACGGTTGAGGGCGGCGGTTATAAAATCACATTTGATAAAGAATCCATTCAGAGAGCAGAGCTGCTGGATACAATGCCGCGTGATAATTTCACAAAAACCAACGGCGGCGCCACAGAAACCTATGCGGTAGGGCATTTTAAAGGGAATACTTACGGAAAATGTATGCTTTTTATATATAAAGGAAATGCGCCGTACATTCTGATTCAGACGGACACACAGACGATGTTTTTTAATGCAAAAGACAGCAGTATGACAAAACAGTGGTATGAACAGCTGTGTGAGTAGAACACACTTTTATCCAAATAATCAAATAAATTTCAATTTTTGTAAGATTTCCATATATTTTTATGTTTTGCACTGAAATTGTAGGTTTGTGTCGAAAGATTCTGCAATTTTTACACGATATTTATTTTTCATTCACACAGGATTGTGGTATACTAAAGTAAAAAACAAAACGGGAAAGGTAAGAAATGGCAAAGAAAAATAAAATAAAGAACTGGGTCATTCCGGGTGTAGTCGGAGGCGTGGTCATTATCCTGACAGTTGCTTCCATCGTTTCCGGTTCTATACAGCAAAAAAAGGAAAAGGAAAGCAATGCGGCGAGTGTTAGCGTGGACCGGATTAAGTTAAAAGATGATTCGGCGCAGGCACAGCAGATGAGCAATACAGAAACAGAAGTAGAGATTGAATTTGAAGACTGTGCCGTTCCGGTAGGCACGCAGTTAAAGATGACAGCACTGGTTGTTCCCGAGAATACGGATCAGGCACTGATCTGGAGCAGTTCGGATACATCGGTTGCAGAGATTGACAAAGAGGGAATTCTGACAGTCAAAGCCACAGGAACAACAGTGGTAACGGCAACAGTCGGTACCGTTTCCGATTCAGTTGTCATTGAAGGAATTGAAAATGTCGCACAGGGTTCTAAAAATAATCTTCCGGTCTATACCGGTACAACCCTTGCAAAAAATAGTGCCTCCGGAAGCGGCAGTGCATCGGGCAGTACGTCATCCGGTGGAACATCCGCAGGAAGCGGATCTGACAGCGGCAGTACAGGTACAGGCGGCGGGCAGGCAGGCGGTTCATGGACAGGCTCAGGCAGTTCGGGAAGCGGCTCCTACGACGGCGGTTCCGGTGATTCGGATTCGGACGGCGGAGATGATTCCGGCAGTACGGACAGCGGTTCGGGAAGCTCCGGTGGTTCTTCAAACGGTGGATCCGGCACGACGGGCGGTTCTTCCGGCAGTAATTCCGGCAATAACGACGATTCATCCACAAACGGCGGGAATTCCTCAAACAACAGTAATAGCGGCAGTAACACCGGCAATGGTGACAACAGCGGCAGCATTTCAGACGGACTTTCAGGAATCGGATTTACACAGCGTTATTCCAATGTTTATGTATGCGAAGAAAATGATACATATTATGGAGAAATCATTACACAGCCGAATGTAACCATTATCTATATCAAGCAGAGAAGCGGTGCATTTGACAGCAGGATTCAGACGGTGCTTGCCAGACTGCTTCCGGACGAGTACGGACAGGTGTGGAGTAATTACCTTTCTGCCAACACAGACAGAACTTTTACGGCAGAGGGCAGACGGGTACGAATCGTTGTAGCTCCGAATGGCGGTCACTCGCAAATAGTAATATACAATTAGATAAAAATATGATATGCTTACACTAATATGACTTGCAGTGAGGTGAATTAATTGCTGAATGAAAATAAGATTAAAATGATGACGAAAATGGCAATTTATGAAAAAAACGAAGGCAGGCAGATGATTAAAAATTCCCGCTATTTTAAGGGGGATTATGTAGCGTTTGGCGTACTCCGTACATTAATTGCAACAACATTTGCATATATAATCATGGTGATACTGTATGTGTTATGCAACCTTGAAAAACTGGTTGCCGACATTAATTCGCTCGATTATGCGGCAGTGGGAAAAAGACTGGGAATATATTATATCCTGATGTTAATTGTATATACCATCATTGCGGCAATGGTTTATGCCTATCAGTATAATCATTCGCGGAAAGGTCTGAAAAAGTATTTTTCAAGACTGAACAAGCTGGAACGTTTTTACGACAGCCAGAGAAAGAAAAAATAGTATTGGAGGACTCACATGGTTTTTTTACTGGAATTAAAGGAAGGATTTAAGAAATTCTATAATAAATACGATACGTATCTGGTTCCGGCAGTACGGTTTGTGATGGCATTGGTTTCTTTTCTGATGCTCAATGCAAGCATCGGATATATGTCAAAGCTGAAAAATCCGTTGATAGCCGTGACAATGGCAGTATTGTGTGCCTTTCTTCCAAATGGATTTATGATATTTTTCTTATCGGTATTTATGTTGGTTCATTTATATGCGATTTCTGCGGAATTTGCATTGATTGTACTGGGAATCGTGCTTTTAATGTATCTGCTGTATTACCGTTTTACACCGAAGCAGGGGTATCTTTTAGTGATTACGGTACTGCTTTGCTGGATAAAAATGCCGTACCTGCTTCCAATTGCGGCGGGGCTGTGCTTTAACGCATTCGCCATGATTCCGGCGGCATTTGGTGTGATTATTTTTTACATTATTAAGACAGCCAGTGAATATGAAACGGCACTGACGACAAAGTCAGTCAATGACAGTATGCAGCAGATTTCGTATATTGTAGAAAGTCTGTTTAATAATAAAGAAATGATTCTGTTTGTAATTGCAATGGTTGTTACGATTACGGCAGTATATGCAGTCAGACGGCTAAAGATTGATAATGCGTGGACCTATGCCATTGCGGCAGGGATTGTGGTACAGTTTATCGTACTGCTTGCAGGAATTTTAGTGACAGGTGCCAAAATCAATCTGATTCTGATGATTGTGGGAACCGTGCTTGGCGGGGTTGTAGGGTATCTGTGCCAGATTTTGTTTTTCAGTGTGGATTATTCCAGAACGGAATACGTACAGTATGAAGATGATGAGTACTATTATTACGTAAAAGCTGTTCCGAAAATTAATATTGTCAATGCCGAAGTCAAGGTCAAGCAGATTAATGCGAGAAAGACGAAAAAGGCGCATGACATCAGTGATATGACTTCATCAGAACAGGATGACGAAAATATTTAAAAAAGCTATAAGCGGTAAAATGAGTAAAGACCGGAAGGAACAGAAATGAGGTGAGTATGTGACAGCATGGAATAATTTTTTTAGCGATTATTTATCAAAATTATATATTCCACGGATTGGGTGGACAGATGTCATTGAGATTATCATTATTGCAGTGGTACTGTATAACATTCTGGTGTGGATTAAAAATACAAAAGCATGGGCGCTGCTCAAGGGAATTATCATTGTAGTATTATTTGCGCTGTTTGCATATATACTGAATTTAAAGACAATTCTCTGGATTGCGGGAAAAACCATCAGTGTCGGCATTATTGCGCTGGTGATTATCTTCCAGCCGGAGCTGCGGCGTGCGTTAGAGCAGCTCGGGCGCAAAAAACTGGTTGTTGGACTGTTTAACTTTGGTGAAGGCAGGGAAAAGGGTGAACGGTTCAGCAGCAAAACAGCCGATGAGATTGTCCGTGCCGCTTATGAAATGGGAGCGGTGCGGACCGGTGCATTAATCGTTATCGAGCAGGATATGGTTCTGGAGGAATATGTCCGCACCGGTATCGAGGTAGACGGTGTTGTAACAAGCCAGCTGCTCATTAATATATTTGAGCATAATACACCGTTGCATGATGGCGCGGTAATTGTGCGGGGCAACAGAGTAGTAGCGGCAACGTGTTATCTTCCGCTGTCAGATAATTCAAACTTAAGTAAGGAACTGGGAACCAGACACCGTGCGGGTGTCGGCATCAGTGAAGGCACCGCCAGCTTTACAATTATTGTATCAGAAGAAACCGGCGCAGTATCCGTGGCGGTGGGCGGTTCAATTATCCGCGACATTGACAGGGATTCTTTAAGAAATAAGCTGGAGTATCTGCGCAAGAAAACAGTAGATGTCAAGTCGTTTAAGATTTGGAGAGGAAGGTTGAAAAATGAAAGAAAAGATATTTAGAAATTTCAGCCTGAAAATCCTGTCAGCTTTATGCGCAATTGTATTGTGGACGATTATTGTCAATATTTACGACCCGACCATGGGGGTGACAATCAGTACCGTTCCGGTGCAGCTGATTAATACAGAAAGTCTTACGGATAAGGGCTATACGTATGAGATTACAGATGGCAGTAAAATTTCGGTTTATGTAAGCGGACCTAAAAGTGTTATCACGGATATTAAAGCGGCAGATATTGTAGCTACGGCAGATTTAAGCAGGATTACGGCATTTGCCGATTATGCCGATATTGATGTAAAGGTTGTCAAAGACGGCAAAACGCTGACCAATGTCGAAGTGACGCCAAAGACAACAGCGGTTAAGCTGGATATTGAAAACAGGGTAACACAGCAGTTTGATGTTGGCATGGAAGTCAACGGTACGGAAGCGGAAGGCTATGTAGTCACGAAACAGTCCGTATCGCCATCGACCATCAAGATTACCGGTTCATCAACCACCATTGCAAAGATTGCGCAGGTTAAAGCCATCTGCGACATCAGCAATGCACAGGATAATATCCAGAGTGTTGTACCGATTGTTTTATACGATGCGGACGGTAATGTAATTGATGATCCGCAGCTTGAACTGTCAAAGAGTGAAGTGGAATATACGGCAAGTGTCAAAAAGTCTAAAACCGTACCGTTAAAATATTCTGTTTCGGGTGAACCGGCGGACGGTTATACCGTTCATAAGGTACAAAGTTCCGCAGACCAGATTACGATTTCGGGAGAGACAAAGGTTTTAGATCAGATTACACAGATTACGATTCCTTCCGACCAGTTAAAGGTGACGGGATTAAGCAGTGATAAAACATTTCGTCTGTGGATGGAAGATTTTGTGCCGTCTGATGTGAGTGTGGTATCGGATTCGGTTGTTTCCATTACGGTAAAGATTTCCGATGTGCACAGCAGGGAATTTACGGTGAAGACATCTGATATTACATTTTCCGGTTTATCATCAGGTCTGGAAGCAGCAATTACCGATCAGGAGACCATTCATGTAATACTGACAGGTTCAGATGAAGCACTGGCAGCAGCACAGGCATCGGATATCAAAGCTACGGTGAATCTGACAGGTTTAAAAGAAGGAACATATACATTATCGATACAGTTTCAGCTGCCGGGCGGCTGCAGTCTGGACGATACCTATAAGGCAGCCGTAAAGATACAGGCGCAGACAGCACAGACACAGCCGGAAACAACAACACAGCAGACACAGGAAACAACAACAGCCGGTACCTCTGAAACAACCGGCCAGAACCGGTAGAATAAAAAGCTGAAAACAGCGGATGGGAGAGAAAAGATGGTTAGTGAAAAAATAGTCGTAGGAAGTGCATTGGGAATACATTTAAGACCAGCGGGGGCAATGTGCGATGCTGCTGTCAAATACGATTCCCATATTACATTTGCTTATGGAGAAGGAAAGACGGCCAATGCAAAGAGTGTCATTTCAATTTTAGCAGCAGGAATTAAATGCGGTGATGAAATAGAGCTGATTGCAGACGGTCCGGATGAGCAGGAAGCGTTAGAAAATGTTGCTGCTGCATTTAAAGAATCATTAAAAGATTGATTTCAAAAAGGGATTGTATTATAATTTTTATAAATTCAATCAGTAAAAAGAAGAAATATGGAGGATTAAAGTTATGGGTTACATGGAGTCTTACAAGGCGTGGTGTGCCAATGAATATTTTGATGAGGCAACAAGAGCTGAATTAAAATCAATTGAGGGTAATGAAAAAGAGATTGAAGACCGCTTTTATAAAGATTTAGAGTTTGGTACAGGTGGTTTAAGAGGTGTTATCGGCAACGGTACAAACCGCATGAATATTTATACTGTCAGAAAGGCAACACAGGGACTTGCAAACTTTATTAAGAAGGAAAATGCAGCAGACAGAGGCGTTGCGATTGCATATGATTCAAGAAGAATGTCCCCTGAATTTGCAGACGAGGCAGCATTATGCCTGAATGCGAACGGAATCAAGGCATATATCTTCCCGTCATTAAGACCGACACCGGAATTATCATTTGCCGTAAGACAGTTGCACTGCATCGCAGGTATTGTCATTACAGCCAGCCATAATCCACCGGAATACAACGGTTACAAAGTATATTGGGAAGACGGCGCACAGATTACAGCACCAAAGGATACACAGATTATTACAGAAGTAAAGGCTGTTACAGATTACAATACGGTAAAGACCATGGAAAAAGACGAGGCAGAAGCCTGCGGTCTTTACAATGTTATCGGCTATGATATGGATGAAGCTTATATCAAGGCTTTAAAGAAAATGAGCATCAACGGTGATATTATCAAGCAGGTAGCGGATGATATCAAGATTGTATACACACCGTTCCACGGAACAGGTAACGTTCCGGTCAGAAGAATTTTAAAAGAACTGGGCTTTAAGCATGTTTATATTGTAAAAGAACAGGAAAAACCGGACCCGGATTTCACAACACTTGAATATCCAAACCCGGAAGACCCAAAGGCATTCACACTGGCATTAAAGCTGGCAAAGGAAAAAGATGCAGATATCATTCTGGCAACAGATCCGGATGCCGACAGACTCGGTGTATATTCAAAAGACACCAAGACAGGCGAATACAAGGCATTTACAGGAAATATGTCCGGTATGCTGATTGCAGAATATCTGCTTTCACAGCGTAAGGAAAAGAATCTGTTACACGATAACGGCGCATTTGTAAAGACCATCGTATCGACCAATATGGCAGATGCCATTGCAGCAGAATACAATGTAAAGCTGATTGAGGTATTAACAGGCTTTAAGTATATCGGTGAGCAGATTAAGTTCTTTGAACAGCAGGGTACATACGAATATGAATTTGGTTTTGAAGAAAGCTATGGCTGCCTTGTCGGTACACATGCAAGAGATAAGGATGCAGTTGTTGCCGTTATGGCATTATGTGAAGCAGCAGCATACTACAAGACAAAGAACATGACTCTGTGGGATCAGATGATTCAGATTTTTGAAAAATACGGATACTACAAAGAAGGTCAGAAGGCAATTACCATGAAGGGTGCAGAAGGGGCTGAAAAGATTGCAGAACTGATGGATAAGCTCCGCAACGAAACACCGAAGAAGTTCGGTTCATGGGACGTACTCGAAGCAAGAGATTACAAGAAGGATGAATGTGTTGATTTAAAGACCGGCGAAAAGAAGTCTACCGGACTTCCGTCATCCAACGTATTATATTATGCACTTTCTGACAATGCATGGTGCTGTGCAAGACCGTCCGGAACAGAACCAAAGATTAAGTTCTACATGGGCGTTAAGGGCAGCAACTTAGCGGATGCAGATGCAAAACTTGAAGAACTTACAAAGGCTGTTATGGAAGTAGCGGGACAGTAGTAATGTGAAGAATCCTTAAATTTAAGATTCTTCACATAGATAATTGTGCTGCAGGCGTCACAATTATCTTTTTATCGCAGAGCGAGTTCAGAAATTCTTAACAGGGAAAACACAATTAGAACACATTTCGTTACTATACTACAAAGCATAGACGAGATGTGTTCTTTTTTATCTAAGAACAAAAGACACGACAGAGAGGAGAAATCGATATGTATAACGACGAAAATAACCAGTATAACCCAAGACCGAGATTTGACCCAAAGACAGGAGAACGAATTCATTACGACGATGAAAATGCAACGGAAACAACACAGGCAGAAAGTTCAGAATACAGATACAGCGCAGGAAATATTCCGTTTGAACAGGAAAACAATAACACTTCCTATTATCAGCAGAGTAGTACATTCCAGCAGGATACGTCCTATCAGCAGGCAGGCGCCGGGCAGGGCAGTATGAATCAGCAGAATGGAAAGCAGAAGAAAAAGAAGGATAGAAACAAAGACGGTTTTGGAGAAAGGCTTGCAAAACTGGCAGGTTCGGCAGCCGTGTTCGGTGTAATTGCCGGCGCAGTAATGTATGGCGTATATTACACGGGAAGTACGATTCTTCCGGTAAAATCATCAAGCGACTATAACAACATTGCAACCGTGACTTCCAATGTAACAGCAACGACAGCACAGAGTACCGCTTCTTCTTCAACAGGCATGGACGTACAGTCTGTTGCAAATGCAGCACTTCCGGCAATGGTTGCCTTAAACGGTACAACGACGGTATCGTCAGGAAGTTCATCTTCATTTTACGGATTATTTGGCGGCAGCCAGTCTTATGAAGCACAGACGAGCGGAACCGGTATTATTGTTGGCAAAAACGATAAGGAACTGCTTGTTGTAACCAATGCACACGTTGTAGAAGATGTGAATGATTTAAAATGTGTCTTTGTAGACGGGGAATCTGTCAGCGCAACCGTAAAGGGTTCAAAGTCTGATAAGGATATTGCGGTAGTGGCAATCAATCTTTCAGATATTAAGGATTCAACCATCAACAGTATTGCAATCGCAGAACTGGCAGACAGTGATGATGTAGCCATCGGACAGGAGGTTGTTGCTATTGGTAATGCATTGGGTGAAGGACAGTCTGTAACAAATGGTATTATCAGCGCGACAAACCGTTCTATTACGGTTAATAATGTGACATTTTCAGGACTTTTAATGACAAATGCAGCGATTAATTCCGGTAACAGCGGTGGTGCATTACTCAATGCAGAAGGTAAGGTTATCGCAATTAACTTTGCAAAGACCTCCAGTGATGGTGTAGAAGGTATGGCATACTCTATTCCGGTATCAAATGTCATGGATATCATCGACAGCCTGATGAGCCGTGAAACAAGAACTAAGGTTTCAAGTTCAGAAACCGCTTACCTGGGAATCAGTGGTGTGGATATTACAAGTGCAATGTCTTCTTCATACGGTTATCCGCAGGGCGTTTTAATCAGAAGTGTTGAAAATAATTCAGCAGCCGCACAGGCAGGTCTGGGTGCATACGATATCATCGTAAGTTTTGATGACCAGTCCGTAAGCTCTATGTCCAGCCTGAAATCCATCATGGAATATTACGCAGCCGGAGAAAAGGTAACGGTTCAGTACTATCATCAGGAAGGCAGCGAGTATGTATTAAAGAGTGTTGAAGTAACGCTTGGCAAAAAGAGCTGATAAGTATTCCGGTATAAATCTTTAAAAGGAACCGGCAAAGCACATAAAGCACAAACATAAATTTGTAAATCAATAAAGTAAAATATCCGGTAAAATGCAGGGACAGATGATGTCCATCTGCATCATACCGGGTATTTTTTTATAGAGATTTTATTGTAAAAACAAAGACAAATCTGTATACTAAACGTGTATACAAAATTACAGTAAAAGAAGGTGCCGTATTTTGCGGCAGAATGGTGAAAAAATGAGTGAAAATAACGATACAATCAACAATCAGGAAGAGGAATACGAAAAGATTTGTTATATATGCAGAAGACCGGAAAGCAAGGCGGGTAAAATGATTGCAATGCCGGGAAATGTCTATGTGTGCCAGGACTGCCTGCAAAAGACATTTGATACTATCAATAACAGCGGTATGAATTATGATGATATGATGAAAATGAGCGGGATGCCGAATATGGGAATGTTTGGCAATATGAACTATCAGGATATGGATATACCGGAAAATCAGAAAATAAAGAAAAAGAAAAAGGTAAAGAAACCGGAAGAAAAACTGGATTTACGCAACATTCCCGCGCCGCACGAAATTAAGCATATGCTCGATGAATATGTGGTCGGACAGGACTATGCAAAGAAAGTCATGTCGGTTGCTGTTTACAATCACTATAAAAGGGTAGCTGCAGGAGATCAGGCAGATGTAGAGATTGAAAAGTCCAATATGTTAATGATCGGACCGACCGGAAGCGGAAAGACCTATCTTGTAAAGACCCTGGCACGCCTGCTGCAGGTGCCGCTTGCAATTGCAGATGCAACGTCCCTTACGGAAGCGGGCTATATCGGTGATGACATTGAAAGTGTGGTATCCAAGCTTTTAGCGGCGGCGGATAATGATGTAGAACGTGCAGAACACGGCATTATCTTTATTGATGAAATTGATAAGATTGCTAAAAAGAAGGAAACTC
>SKEL01003361.1_pt1 | contig 10612 bp, 5 predicted proteins | sample 4826741 | NCBI WGS metagenome assembly SKEL01 (sample SAMN11008810, study PRJNA524170) | human gut metagenome | biome: Human fecal sample; material: Feces; isolation source: fecal sample from pouch patient p33 | host: Homo sapiens | place: Israel: Tel-Aviv | collected 2016-03-22
CGCGCAGGATTTTTTCGACGATTTGCGGCACCGTCTGGTTCTGGTAGATGGCGTTCTGGCGGCTGCGGGTAAGCAGCGCCATACGGGGTTCAAGGCGCACTTCGTAACGGGCTTCGTCCTGTGACGATGAGAGGTGTTTAAAGCTGGTAATGACGCCGTGCAGGGTGCGCAGGGCAGTCTGCACCGGCATTCCCTGCACGGGCGGTGCCGTCAGGCTGAATGCGCCGTCCTGCATCAGCACCGACTCCGGCGTTATTGCTTTATTGGTACTGGTAAACTCAATGTCGTAGCGGAAGGGTGAGCTGAGCTGTTCGTGGCCCGTAAACGTCAGCACATCCGCCGGGCTTTTCAGGCCGCGAATTTTGAGCTTGTGGTGTGAGTGGTCGAAATTCAGAGTCGGGATATCCATCTCTGTACTCCTTTATATTTATGAAAAATAAATCCAAGTATGATTCTCTTTAAAAAGGGAAAAATGCAAAAAATATAACTAATTAAAGTAAGCTACTTATAATTTCTAATCATCCCTGCGAGTATGTTTCTTTCCATCATCTTTATTTCCTGGAGGTTCATCCGCATCTGGAATTTCAGATGAGCGACGTAAGAAGAAATCTTCAGATATAGAAGGTGTGTGATCAACCTTTTGTATATCATGCACAAAAAAGGAATATAGTGTATTTGCCGTCAAAGATGATGATGATGGCAGATTTTTATCATTATAAACTGCGCGAGAAAACTCAAGGAATTTCACAGCCCGATTGACAGCAGCATTATAAACCTGAGGTTTAAGTTTTATTCGGCTATCATTTTTCCTCGGGTTGACTATAAAGTCATTTCGTAATCCAATAGCTACACTTTTTACATCATTCAACCATCCCCATAGTGAGTCAAGTTCTGAAATCTGCGATTTTATATCATCAGCGTTAGTATTTGGATTAATTCCCGTACCTGCAAGTGGCCCATAGTCACTTATTTTCCCACGATGAGCCGATGTCAACTCCTTATCCAGACGTTCCCGTTCATACTGATACATATAATATTGCTCACCCAACCAGAGAAAATAGTTATCTAGATACTTCTCCTGCATTGCCTCACTAAATACTTTATCCTTCACTTCCTCTCTTTGATAACGACTAACCCAGTAATTTACAGATCCTCCCTGAACAGCATCATTCATAATAAAATAGCTGGCAACTTTCGTATCATATTGATCCAAAGTGTCAAAATCAGGAAATGGCACACCAGCTTGACATGCTGCATGATACATATTGTATAGTGCAACCCTGCACAGTTCTGCACTGGGTTTCTGTTCATCCGGTTTCAAGCCACCACCAATATCTTCACTACAACCGGGAAGCAGTTCTTCCCTGTATTTTTTATTCGCTGTATCCGTTTTTTTCCCCAACAGATACAGACCACGCCATGGACGCCGTTCATGAGCTGCTACAAGGTGAAGTGCGTTATTTACTACGTCCGGCAGTGGTGAGTCCTGATCAATAGCTTTTTCACCTAATACTGAACCAATCATTTTCCCTGGTAAACCCAACCACATAAAAAAATAGTCCAACCCATTATTACTACTAGTCGGTGAATGCCGAGAACAGTCAAAAAGACCAATAAAAGCAATATCTACCAACGCGTTTTTATATTGGTGTTTTTTTTCTTTATTTTTCAGGCAAACTTCCTTAAGAAAATTATCCAAAAATTTACGTGCCAGTGTAGCTCCAAGGTCAAAACCGTATAATGAAACAGAAATTTTTTTGATGGGAACATCTCCCTTCATATTTTCCGTATAAAACTTCTTAAACAATCGCTTTGCAGCTTCAAGGCGTACGGGTTCTCCCGTCATAAAATAGGCGCTCATGGCTTCGCTATCACGCAACCAAGGTGTGGACTCAATTCCTGCTTTGCCTACCGACTTAGCCGCCATCTTGCCAATCCCTTTAACCCACTCTACCGGATTATTGAGATCCTCAAGGAGATTACCAAGCACATCCGTCCATTTCTTTTCTCCTTTAATAACAGACTCCCCTGCATCCGATATAGTATCCTCTGGCAGACTTTTCATATCCTCCAGAAAGTTATCTAAACCAATATCCATAAGAGCGTGAATATTGTCGACAGAATCGTCATGGTAGGCAGTGCCCATTCCGGAGAAATAAAATTTATTATAACAAGTATCACCTGTATTTTTTTGTTCATCAGGATATGCCCGGAACAGGCGGGCAATATTACTCAAACGGCAGTCTGTCGCATCCCGGTCGATATTTCGTCCCACTCCATCAAAAAAGAAAGCGACATGCCAGATCCGGCCACAATTTCCCACTTTACCATCTTCTGACTGTTGTGCTCGTACAGCTGCGGAAATCACTGATTCACTTATCACGGCTGCGCCTCCTGATTTTTTCGACTCGGATAAGAAGGTTCTTTTCGTTTCTCATAGGGCGAACCAGCTCCTTCACTCCAACCCAAAAAAACCTTATCACCAGGCAAGAAATGTACATGCAAAAAATCCTGCCCATGTTTCCTTTCAGGCAAAGGCAGAGTGATACGTCGAACTTCTTCACGCAGTCCCGTATTATACTGAGCGCGAGTCGTACTCAATGTCCAGACGACCTCAGCTTCTTTCCCTCTGATGTCACCGCAGCAAGTCGTTGAACCTCCACCATGTGCAAACGCATTTGCCCCAGCCATGCCGTTCACGCTGAATCCTAATATTGGCCTATCCAGTTCACTATGGATCACCAATATGACTCCTCCAGTTGGAGCTCCCCAGATTGATATTCCTACACACAGTAAAAAATAAGCCACGGGGATCGCTATTAGCATCCGCCACACCCAACGCCCCCAGCGGGCATAACCACGCGTAAGCTTTTGGTCAAATTTTTCCAGTCGGGTAAATAGCCCCATCAGATTTTATTCCCTTTTATCAATTGGTTGGCAAAGATGTATGTCACTGGCGACCAAGGTCAGACAGCGATATTTCATTTCGTTTCACCTTTTCCAGCATGACCTGAAATTCGGCTGACTCAAGATACGCTTTCTTTCCATTCAGATAGCTCAACGCATAAATTTTCTGATCCAGTGGCTTTGTCAATCCGACCACCTGAGCCTTATTCAAGGCCTTCTCCACCATATTTCGCTGAATACAGGGCGGGAAGTGCTCACTCGTTTTCATGGTGCGCCACTCTCTTAAAAGCGCAGATACATCTCCCCGATCCGCTATTTTCTGCCAGAGCGGTTCATCAAGCGTTATGATTTCCACTGTCTCATCGCTGTTATTTGCCACAGTAAGCGGCATGTTCAGCCTTTGCCACCGCGTATCTTCCAGCATCCACCATGATTCTATCTGAGAAAACATTACCGGATGCCAGTCCATATCAGGCCGGGCAGCCAGTTGTTTCAGCACTCGGGGCGTGTAGTACCTCAGCAGAACTTCACGACCATCCGGCGTTTTTGCCATACATCCCACAGCAAGCCGAGACGCCAGTGGCTCCAGCTGCAATTCGGAGAAAGTAATGCCTGCGACAGGTAGTTTCCCGACAAGCACCATCGCCAGATCCTTTTCACTTTCAATACGAACCAACCAGGGACCGTAAGCTGCTACCTTTTTAAGATCGGGCAGTTGATACAGGGAAATTCGTCGGTATTTATAATGCTCCATCATGATCTGAAGCATTTCCTGAGAGAGCGCTCCACCTTCAAATAAAATAAAGGCGTTTAACGTTTCGTTTCGCTTAAGCCAGTGGTCTGCCAGTTGTTGTTCTGAAGACATGATTACACTCCTTCAACAACAGCGTCATCGTTTTTGATGGCATTCAGCAGGCATTCAAGACAAAAATCGGATGAGTCCACGGCTGAAAGGATGGGAAATTCTGGCATAGGAACCTTCTCCGAGGCTTTAGGCTGACGCCCGTAATGTACCGCTTTGACGTTATAATCCCCCGGCGTTCCCGGCTCAATGCCGCTACCCTCTATCCGGATATAACTCCCACCACCATTAATCGTTATTTTTTTCTTCGCGGTGATTTTAATCTCATCTTCGGTACTGACGATCTCTATCGATTTTTTCGCCAGTAACTCCATCAGATCGTGCTGCGCCTGTACCGATACTGCGCCTTTATTGGCAATCAGCCTGATACCCGCCTTGCGTACAAACACGCTCAGCGCCCGTCCCACGCCGATAAACATATTCTTCACTACGCCGATATCGGCGTTGTTTCCCGCATTTATCTGGAGGTTTTTCACCGCGGCCAGTTGCAGGTGCTCGCCGCTGGCGACCGCCACGCCTTTCGGTGCGTGCATCAAAATCACCGAGGCGGTCAGGTCATTTATCCGGCTGGTTATCAATGCTATCTGCGCGGCCATATCCGCCGGATCGGCGTTCGCCGTGGCCGCATCGTCAGACAGTTTCTGGATTTTATCGCTCAGGCTGTTCAGTTCGCTGATAATGTCGGCCATTTCGCGTACCTGACCCTGCGCCTTATCCTGCGCGTCGGCGCTGATAAAGATGCCTTTCTTTGCCCGTACTGCACCCCACAGATCGGTACGCAGTTCAAAACCTTCCCCGCGCTGCTGTTTCCCGGCATCCACCAGATGACCGAGGTTGAGCTGGCTCTTGCCGCCGTACTCGGTACTGACCTTGATATGCTCTTTGCCGCGCTCATCGTCGAGGCGGATTTTGTTGTTCGCCGGGGTGCGTAGCACGTTGCGCTTGTAGTTCTGAATGGTCACATGGTCAGTGTGTGCCGAGTCGTGTTTTACCCCGGCGATATAAGGTCGGTCCGGGTTGCCTTCCTCAAAGGCGATGCTGACTTCCGTTCCCGCCAGCAGCGGCAGATGCAGGCCATACGTGTCACCTGCATACGGGCGCGACTGGCGCACCCACAGGCTTTCATAACCCGGTTTCCACGTATCGCGGTCAAAGTCGAGGTTGACCCGGTAGCGCCCGTCCTTGTCGATATGGGCATAGATATCGTTTTTCACCGTGCTGGTGACCCGCGCCGGGAGTGTGCCGGCCATTACCGGGCGGGGGATAAGCGCCGGGCGGTAGCCGTAGCGCTCTGAGTACGGGATGGCGGTAAACGTCAGCTCATAGCTGCGGTCACGCGCCGCGCTGGCCGTCACGCCGGTAATCAGTACGCCCTTGCGGAACACTGCTGGCGCGTCGTCGCCCTGAACCCTGATTTCCAGCCCCGGCATCAGCAGTGAACTGGTGCTCTGGCCTTTGAGAATGGCCTGTTCATTCAGGTAGCGTTCGTGGCGGATACGGGCATAAAACGCGCCGCTTTCCGCTGCCTCTTTATCGCCTTTTTGCAGGAAGTTGTCGGCATAGTGGTAGGCTTCGCCGTAGGTGGTGTTATCGCCCCCGGTGGCGTCATGCTGCTCTGTCATCATCTCTGCTGTGGCGGTGCGGTAGTTGTAGTCCCGAGTGGTGACGCTTTTTTCCACCACGCTGTACGCGGTATTCAGCCCCCATACCGCTTCCGTTTCACCATCAAACAGCCCTGAAGGATGGCGAAGCGGCAGTGTCAGCCCGCGCTCGTAGCCGCTCTGGTCGTCATAAAACTCGACAACTTCGATTTTCAGCCGGGCGTCGGTGGCAAAGCGGAACCAGATACCCACTTCCGACAGCAGGCGTGAGACAAACGTCAGGTCGTCCTCACCGTACTGCATCACCTGTTCGCGGGACGGGTATTCGCTTTTGAGGTTAAACACGAAGTCCTGACCGCGCATCTGGTGCCGCTCGCGCAGGATTTTTTCGACGATTTGCGGCACCGTCAGATTCTGGTAGATGGCGTTCTGGCGGCTGCGGGTAAGCAGCGCCATACGGGGTTCAAGGCGCACTTCGTAACGGGCTTCGTCCTGTGACGAGGAGAGGTGTTTAAAGCTGGTAATGACGCCGTGCAGGGTGCGCAGGGCAGTCTGCACCGGCATTCCCTGTACCGGTGGTGCCGTCAGGCTGAATGCGCCGTCCTGCATCAGCACCGACTCCGGCGCGATGGCTTTATCGGTACTGGTAAACTGAATGTCGTAGCGGAACGGGGTACTCAGTTGTTCGCGGCCTTCGAAGGTCAGCACATCCACCGGACTTTGCAGGCCGCGAATTTTGAGCTTGTGGTGTGAGTGGTCGAAATTCAGAACAGGAACATCCATTTTCTTTGTACTCCTTCATTTATCTAACAAAGAATAACGAGCCGTTATTTCTTGTTCGGATACATTCTGGGATAATGAATTATTACATTAGAGTTATAATTTAAAATATGACAATTCTTCTGTACTGTCGTATAGTTTGATGAAACTTCGTGAAAAATATATACGCTCTCCTCCTAAATATGCTGGTCAGTGTTGTTCCTGACGACCTATCATAAAAGAATGAAGAAATAAAAAAGCTTTTTGTGATTTTTCCGCATTTATGGAAATAATTTATAAAGTTACCTGAGATAAAATGCCAAACTTATCCTGCAGCAATACCATTGGCATTAAAAAATAGCCTCTTGAAATTGTTCACCAACGTCTTCAAGTCTTCTTCAACCAATAATAAAACTCTGGCAATATTTGATTGAAAAAACTCTTCTTCGCTATCTCCTATAGCACAGTAGAGTAACGGTGACATATTCTACTGACTTAAATATCCACCTAAATCTTTCAAAGATGCAGATGCTTTTAATAACTGCCGACACTTTTTATCTATTTGTTCTTTATTTATTATCGCAGATAACGCTGGATCGCTTTTAAATGCAACTCGTTGTGCTGTGGATATTTCATACACGTGTGGTATACTATGATTGACCTTATCAATATCACACCCCAGACCGAAAGGATCTACATATTTTGCATCAGGAGAGATAACGCCTGAGACGAGATCAAATGGGCCTGAATAACTTTTTTTTTCTAAATCTCTGTAACTACCATTGTAAAAAAACCTACCCGTTATCAGGTACTGTATTTTTTCAGGATCAACCTCCGTTAAGAAGCTGCTTGATCTATAATTTTTTTTAACAAACTTTGACAACTCAGCCTGATATACCATTTTTCCTGAAATATTACCCATTGGGTGATATATAAGAGCAACATTTTTCCTGAAGTTCATGTCAGCAATCATCCCAATATTGACAGGTGGATAAACTTCCGCATGCTTTTCTTCAGAAGAATTACATATATCGATTACATCTTTTGTTAAAACAAACCGACCCGATGACTGAAAAACAATTGCTTCATGATCTGTTGTTAAAAATGAAATGCCTGTATCTATACTGTCACTGTAGTTATCCAGAAGACATTTCTTTAAGAAAAAATTATCTTTGCTGAAAACATCAAAAGACATATCACCAATATTGAACTTTATTACATTATCGAGATAATTGTATTTAATTCCTTCAATTGTTCCATCGTTACCATATATGTATGCATTTTCATCTCCAGGATATGCACTCAGGGATATGAAATATAAAAATAAAAAGAAACTCTTTTTCATATTAAAACCTTCTTAGCTGCGCGTGTGAAGGTTATCCTGTCTGGCAAACCATTTTCACCACCATTAATTGCACGGGACACACTTCTTATTGTTTGTTCATCCGTTGTATCTATCGTGGTATTGTTCAAATGAATAACTTCACTGTCTTGATCCATCGCTCTGGTAATACTTGACCGAGTACCCCGACGATCAACGGTCTTAACAATAAAGAATCCACCAGTATCGATACAGTTATATTCGCTTCTGGTAACCCTGTGAGGCTCTTCGATATTAGCCGGTATGCGAGTTAAACGACGACGATCATGTAAGCGCCACAGAGGGTCTTCCCACCACTTAGCGGTAAAACTATTCGTATCTATCCAGGCACGATAGACCCAATATTCGGCATAATTTGATCGACCAGTTAACTGCTTAAAACCTCGCCCACGAAACTTCTGGGCATCCTCAGTGTCGCAGTTTCCTAGTATCCAGTCATATGAGCCTGCAATTCGTCCTCCACCAGAATTATATTTAACACCAGAGAAGTATCCATCGACCTCAGTCTCAATTGCACCATACCAATGACCCAAGTCCGAATTCTCATCACGTAATGAGTCCGGAACAATACCTCCGCCGACTGGCCGACCATTTTCATCAACAGTTTGATACTGGCTTTTTTCCTGCATACTTCTTAAACGGGAAGATTCCACTGCCCCTTGCCCCAGAAAGTGAGCACGTCTCAGAGGAGAATTCATTATATATTTATTCATAACAATATTTATAGCCGTACCATATATATCAACTTTTTGTTCAATAACCGCTCTATCACGGTCATTAGTACCAGAGGCAAAAATTCGCTTCAATATTGCTTTGTCAACCCACCCACACTTCCTAAAATGCTTAATAAACTCACCCGGATTAAAATGCCAAACCCGTCCTTCAGCAATACTACTGGTATCAAAACACAGTGCCTTAATATGCTTCACCAACGTCTGCCAGTCTTCTTCTCCCAGTAATAAAACTCTGACGGCATTTTCATAAGCATTTGACTGTTCATAAGACAAATCTGGCATTTCTGATATAGCTGACTGAGGAGATTCTCCATGGCTATCTCCAGTCGTATTATATTCGACATTATTTGGCCTGTAGTAATCCGTACCTAATGATAAATCGCTGTTAGCCTCATTTTCCTGACGTTCCTGTATTACCCCTTCTTTCAACCAGCCGTAACGCGCTTCTATTCCCGTATTACACCACTCCAGTGGGAAGTGGCAAATCATCTGACGAAAATCCGTAAAACCACCACCACGTAATATTACTGAATTGCACTGACTGTTGCTGTCAGCGTCGTCATCTACCAGTCGCCAGCCACTCCAGTGCGGAAAATCACCGTCGCTAAATTTTGTCACAACATCTGCCGCCAGATTTATCACTCCTTGCCCACCGGGATAGCTCACGGTTCGCCACAGTGGCGCATTCGCGGGTATCAGTGTTTCATGCTCGGTATTGATAACCCGACCAAAGCGCAGTAACTCAAACCCTGCGCTTGGACTTTGCGGATAAAGTCTCAGTGCAGCACTGTACAAGTTGTATTCATAATCAGTGCCGTCAGCATCCGTCAACACTTCTCCCACAATGTCATAACGGCTTGGTATCACCGGATTTGCTCTGCGGGTAGTCATGATACAATGGCCAGTATCAAAACACATGGTGACAACCAACGGTTCCGTGCTCTGAAAAACTTCACCTGTGTTATCTACTGCGTTGTTTTCCGGCGCACTCCTGTAAAAGCGGGTACCGGGCGGCAGGTAAAAATAGATATCCCCGTAAACCACGTCGGTACGCCCATGACGGCTCACATCCATCTCAGGTGTAGTGCGCCCGGTTATTTTTCTCAGATTGTCATCATCGCAGAAAATTTGGAAGTGCAGGCCGCGATCCCCGTCGACATGCCCCGGCATTCCCAGTGACGATTTCCGGTAGACTTTATTTCCTTCACTGATACCCTCTTCAATCTTTTCCAGGTGCATGTAAAGAGAGTAATAAACAATATTGCCGTCCTCACCAGTGCCTATTTCAGTTTCATGACGAAGCAGAACATACCCATCGTCTGTGCTTCCATTATAATTGAGCGGCGGAAGACTACATGCTGCCTGGTCAGAGGGATTGCGAATAGATACCACGACACCATCAGCAATGGCACGGACATATTCTGGTTGCCTGTCACTGTTTGTATGTCTAACGTGGATGCCTCCATGCCATGATCCCCCATAGTTGATGGGATAGTCACGGTCAGGTTCAACTGGCATCATCCTTTCAATCCAATGAGCATCGTTTTCATTGTTATTTTTCGCTCGTATAAATGGCGGGCTAATAATCATTTCTTATATCCTTAAGAAAAGAAAAATTTTACGGGTGGCTCATCTACTTTCTCTGCCAACATTTGTAACTCAACAGGCTCATGTGCTTTTCCCATACGCCCGTAATGCACCGCTTTGACGTTATAATCCCCCGGCGTTCCCGGCTCAATGCCGCTACCCTCAATCCGGATATAACTTCCACCACCATTAATCGTTATTTTTTTCTTCGCTGAAATCCTGATCTCGTCCTCAGTACTGACGATCTCTATCGACTTCTTCGCCAGTAACTCCATCAGATCGTGCTGCGCCTGTACCGATACTGCGCCTTTATTGGCAATCAGTTTGATACCCGCCTTGCGCACAAACACGCTCAGCGCCCGCCCTACGCCGATAAACATATTCTTCACCACGCCGATATCGGCGTTGTTTCCCGCATTTATCTGGAGGTTTTTCACTGCGGCCAGTTGCAGGTGCTCGCCGCTGGCGACCGCCACACCTTTCGGCGCGTGCATCAAAATCACCGAGGCGGTCAGGTCATTTATCCGGCTGGTTATCAGCGCCACCTGCGCGGCCATATCCGCCGGATCGGCGTTCGCCGTGGCCGCATCGTCAGACAGTTTCTGGATTTTATCGCTCAGGCTGTTCAGTTCGCTGATAATGTCGGCCATTTCGCGTACCTGACCCTGCGCCTTATCCTGCGCGTCGGCGCTGATAAAGATGCCTTTCTTTGCCCGTACTGCACCCCACAGATCGGTACGCAGTTCAAAACCTTCCCCGCGCTGCTGTTTTCCGGCATCCA
>SKEL01003366.1_pt1 | contig 10597 bp, 11 predicted proteins | sample 4826741 | NCBI WGS metagenome assembly SKEL01 (sample SAMN11008810, study PRJNA524170) | human gut metagenome | biome: Human fecal sample; material: Feces; isolation source: fecal sample from pouch patient p33 | host: Homo sapiens | place: Israel: Tel-Aviv | collected 2016-03-22
CCAGACCTTCCAATCAAGGTCGTAGCAAATCTGCCATACTACATCACAACACCAATCTTGATGCACTTGATTGAATCAAAAATCCCATTTGCAGAATTTGTCGTAATGATGCAAAAAGAAGTGGCAGACCGCATTTCAGCAGAGCCAAACACTAAAGCTTACGGTTCACTATCAATTGCTGTGCAATATTACATGACAGCCAAAGTTGCTTTCATCGTGCCACGTACAGTATTTGTGCCAGCACCAAATGTTGACTCAGCTATTTTGAAAATGACTCGCCGTGAAGAACCACTTGTTAAAGTCAAAGACGAAGACTTCTTCTTCCGCGTTGCGAAAATCAGTTTTGTTCACCGTCGTAAAACACTTTGGAACAATTTGACAAGTCACTTCGGAAAAGCAGAGGAAACAAAAGCCAAACTTGAAAAAGCACTTGAAATCGCAGAAATCAAGCCATCTATTCGAGGCGAAGCTCTTTCAATTGCAGACTTTGCAAAATTAGCTGACGCATTGAAAGAAGTCGGTTTATAAATCAAAAACCAGCTCATAGAGCTGGTTTTTTAGTTTAAATATGATTAATGAAATTCATTACCGTTGAAGCAATATCGTGCCATTGTTGCAATGTCATAAAGTGATAAATCAATGTGAAATACATTTTCTCCTAAACTCCCTTGTTAATAATTAACATTTCTATTATGCTATAAAATCTTGTTTATAAACGCGAAAGTCATAAACGGTCAAAATTTAGTCGCGAATGGTAAAAAATTCAAAAAAACTTACCGTTTACGACGAAAAAACGACTGTTTGCGACATTTACGTTTATTTGGCAAAATTTCTGATAAAATGAATCTTGTCAATCGCGATGACAAAAATAACTTGGGAGATATTTACATGAATATAAAAATGTTTGAACAATTTGACACAATGACAACTGAAGCTCTTGTGCGTATTGAAGGTTGAAATCAGGTGTTTGCTGGAGGAGGCGGTAAATTAAAACCTGATCAACCTTGGTGGACGAAAGTTGATTGGTGTTCAATCGCAAGTGGCGTTAATGGAGGAATGATTGTTTGTTGAATCATCTTTTTTTAGATGATGATAGAGGAAAGCGAGCTTTTTTCATGGCTTTTCCTCTTATTTTTTATGTCATCTTTTTTTACTTTTTTCCTAGATTATTAAAAAAAGTATTTATTACATATGCTACCAACGATTTTCAAAAAATCATTTTTTTATGTGCTTATTTCACTTTTGTGTTTTTGTTAATGGTAGTATATCTGAATAAACGAGAAGGGAAAAGTTTTTTTAAAGTAAGTTTCAAGCGTCATTATATTGAAGTAATTATTTTATTGTCTTTAGTAAACATTATCCTTTCTGCCGTTCTTGCACACTATTTACCGTTGCCAATGAATCAAAAATTATTAAATGCAAGTAGGATAGCTTCATCAAGAGTTGTTTTACTTGTGAAGTTTTTCTGGGGTGGTGTGATTGCTCTTTTAAATGAAGAACTATTTTATCGTGGCATTTTAATGTCAACTTATTTTTATAACTCACGCTACTATCTGGAGGTTTTAGTATCCACTTTTTGTTTTGCCTCTGCTCATGTTATTTGGTCAGATTGGTCGTGGTTAGATTTTATTCAATATATTCCTGCGGGACTTTCTTTAGGTGTTACTTTTAGGTGGACAAAATCAATTTATTACCCAATACTATTGCATGGGTTGGTAAATTATCTTCCAAAACTTATCTTGGTTCTATCAAGTTAAATGTATAAAATTTGATTCTTAAAAAGGAGTGTTATGAAAGAAAAACTAAAAAGCAAGCTTGTTCCAAAATTGTTGGCAATATTTTTTATCTATTGTCATCTGTTTGGATTAAAGTTTGTAATGTTTACTATTTTAGAGCGGTTTGATTTACCATTAACAGATTATCATTACCCTGTTCTTAATATTTTTACCATCATATTTACTATCGTACTGGTGATATACCTAAGACGAAGAAGACCAGAAATATTTCAAATAACATCGCTAAAACCTTTAGACTATTTATTAATTTTGCTTGCTTTTGGGGTGATATACACCTACTTCAATAAACTTTTATTTGTTGGTGGAGATATAAAGAATGATTTACTATTTTTTCGTCACTCACCGCAGGCGTTATTGGTAGCATTACAACCCTTTATCATCGGACCAATCCTGGAAGAGTTAGTTTATCGTGGCGCTTTAATGACTAGTTTTTTTGATAAATCAAAGTTTTTCCTAGATTGCTTACTATCTGCTGTAATCTTCTCAGTGGCTCATCTATTTTCCTATGGTTTTAGTTTAGATGTGTTTAGAGGATATGCAGTTATGGGCTTAGTTTTGGCACTTCTTTTTAGAAAAACACGGTCGATTTACCCACCGATTTTGATTCACATGGCGTGGAATATTTATCTTGGATGGAACATTATTACCTTTGTATTTTTTGAAAAGTAGTAAAAATCATGAAAAAACTTACCGTTTACGACGAAAAAACGACTGTTTGCGACATTTACGTTTATTTGGCAAAATTTCTGATACAATAAAATATGTCAGTCACATGACATGTCATTTCCAGGAGATTTAAATGACAAAAGGACTTTAATCGTAGTGTTGCTAAGAAAGTCGTTGCAATGAAAGGGAAACCTTAGCTACTTGCGATACATGGGAGAAACCTATCTTTGAAAATTCATCATCTATAAGATGATACAAAGAGAAAGTAGGCTATAAAGCTTACTTTTTTTATTGATGCATACGCTTAGGTTGTAACAGTGAAAATATTTTTGGAAAAATACGGTTGGATTCTATCTATTATTGCAGTTACAGCTATATGGGGCAAGATATGTTATTCTGTTAATTTTGAAGTTTGCTAAATTTAAAGGAAAATAACTAAGAATATTTTATAAAAAACCAGCTAATTTAGCTGGCTTTTCTTATTGAAAATCTTTTAAGAGTTTATCTTTGTAGTAGTTAAAGAATGTTTTTTTGCCGATAACACTGATGGTCTTGCCTTGTAAACCATATTTTAAATGAGTACTATCTTTTTTATCGACGTTTGCTCTTGCAGTGATTTCAAAGAAATTCCCGTCTTTAGTCTGGGTAGCAGAGTTTGCGATTTTATTGATTTTTCCTTTGATATTAATGGTCTGGTTGCTAATCTTTTCAAGAGTCAGACGCACAGTCTGTCCTTTTTTGAGTTGGCTTACATGAGTGGAGTCAACGTAATATCAAATAGCAATTTGTTGAGTTTTACTAATATCAGGATAGATTTCTGCAATTTGACTTCCTTGTGGAAGAAGAGTCTTCCCTTCAAATTCACTAGAAACATGTAAAATTCCATCTTCCTTAGCTTTTAAGATAGTATCAGATTTTGAAAGGCTTGTTTGGTCAAGTTGAGCTTGTAGGTTTTCTTTTTCTTGTGTTACCTGAGCTAATTGTGTTTCAGTTTGGGTTAATTCTTGCTGACGAAGACTCTCAATTTGGCTGCTGGCGCTAGTATCATAACTTCCTGTTGAAAAGTTTGAAGCTGCTTGAGTCTGTAAACTTGAAATAGAGGAATTAATGTTATCAATTTGCCCTTGAAGGTCTGCTAAAAACTGATTTTTAAGATTTTCTTTGCTACTGACATCATTACCAGTAGGAGCTTGACTTTGACTTAAGTAGCTATTGAGAGTTGTTGTGTAAGGATTAGCACCAGAAATACTTGTCTGATTGCTTTGAATGGCATCTTTAACTTCTTGATATTGGCTGGCTTGCGTCTGAAGTTCACCAATTTGTTTGTTCACTGCAGCATTTGCTCGGCTAACACCAGCTTCTTGTTTGGCAACAGAGTCGTTAGCTTGGGCAACCTGGGCTGTGATGGTTTTACTTTGACTAAGAAAACGATCAATAGTTGCAGCGCAACCAAATTCATCCTCACCTGTGAAAAGATTTTTTCCTTGGTTAAGACTTTCTTTCAAGGTATTCAAATCATTTTGTTTACGCTCATCACGCTCGATTTGAGTCTGGATAGCTTTTAATTGATTGTCTTCCATTTTGTCGGAGTATTTAACGAGCAAATTTCCTTTTTTGACCACTTTATTTTCTAAAAGTTGATTATCAATTACGGTGTTGTTACTTGTCGACTGTACGACGTCGATGATTTTTGTAGGACGAAGACTGCCAACAGAGGTCACGGTGATTTCTTTTCTTCCTATTAAAGAGAACAATATTAAAAAAATCAAGAAAATTGTCATTGGAAGAACCAGAAGTGTTGCGAAATTATGATAACGTCTGTGATAAAATTCAGCCGATTGAAATAATTTAGGGTTCATGATTCCTCCTTAATGTTGAAATAGCTGAGCATAAAAGCCTTGATTTTTCATAAGTTGCTTATGATGTCCTTCTTCAACGATTTTCCCCTTATCAAGCACCAATACACGGTCTGATTGTTCTGCGATGCTCAAACGATGGGCTACGAAGATAATAGTTTTGTTGGACAGAGATAGTAAATTGTGGATAACTCGTTTTTCAGTTAGCACATCAAGTCCACTTGTTGCTTCATCTAAAATCAAAACAGGAGCTTTGGTGAGTAGAGCGCGCGCAATAGCAAGGCGCTGTTTTTGACCACCTGATAAACCAGCTCCATCTGAAAGTTCAGTGTGATAAGTCATCGGCATCGCTTCGATGTCTGATCGAATTTCTGCAATTTCACAAGCTTTGATAATATCTTCCTGTGTGATATTGTCAGAAGCTCCCAAGGTTAGATTTTCTAAAATGCTTCCTGAGAAGACATAAGATTGCTGAGGCAAATAGTTGATATGTTGTCGAAGGATTTTTTTATCAATGGTTTTATAATCATAACTACCTAGGGTGATGTTTCCTCGGTTTGGACTGTAAAAATTAACCATCATTTTTGCAAGGGTGGTTTTACCTGAGCCGCTAACGCCGACTAGGCTAACTTTTTCACCTTTCTTGATATGAAGTTTAATGTGACTAAGCGTATCACGTCCAAAGCCGTATTTATAAGAAACATCATCAAAGACAAGGTCACCTTTGAGAAAGTCTTTGTTGTTAAAGACTTCTTTATTGTCAAATTCAGAAGAGACGAGATAGACTTCGTTAAGTCGATTATTGGCAACTTTAGCTGACTGCAATTTAGTCTGCAAATTAATAATATTTTCCATCGGATTAGTAAAGTAAGACAAAAGAGTATTATAAGTAATCAATTGCCCAACAGAAATTTTCCCTGTCATAACTAGATGTGAACCGTACCAAAGAATAGCGACGTTTAAAATCAGCTGTGCTCCCTGTTTTAATGACGTTTGGATTGCTTCATATTTACTAAGAGTGAAACTTTTGTCCAAATAACCAACAAATTCACTATCGATATTGCGATAGCGAGTTTCTTCACTAGTGAGTGACTTGATGGTTTCAATTCCGTTGATATCTTCAATAATAGCAGAGCTGACCATGGAATTTGCTTGCATGACGTCATGGTTCATACGCTCAAACGGCTTCATAAAAGCAAAGATGATAATGGCATAGATTGGAAGAGCAACTAGAGTGAGAAAGAATAATTTAGCATTCTGCAGAATCAAAATACTTCCAACGATAATTAAAATACTGACATCTAAAAAGATAGAAAGAATAGTTGAAGCAAGCGCGTCGATAATAGAATTGGCGTCGGTAAATCGTGAAATAACCTCCCCAGTTCGTCTTGTTGCAAAAAACGACATGGGCAGTTCAAAAATATGACGGATATAAGATAAAATCACATCGATAGTCAAGCGTTGACTAAGAACAACCAGTAAGTATTGTTGTGAAAAGTTCATGATTTGTTGCATGATATAAGTGACAACCAGACCGATGGAAACAATGTTGAGTGTAGATTGCAGCTGGTTTGGAATGTACTCATCTAAAATGCCTTGCAGGTAGTAAGAACCAACAATATTGATAATCGTTACTAGTAAGCTAGCAAGAACGATGTATGTTAAGAGGGCTTTTTGCTTGAAGATAATCGGCAAAAAACTACTCAAACCATTTTTCTTATCTTTGTGCGGTTTATATGTAGGAGCTGGCGCTAGAAAGATGGCAACACCAGTCCATTCCTTGGCAAAATCAGCTTTAGCCATTTTTATCACACCGACGCTTGGATCGGGGTCACCGATGATTAGAGAATCTTTTTTGACTTTGTAGACGACATAGTAATGTTGTAACTTGCCTTGCTTATTGACATGGACGATACAGGGATAAGGAATATCTGGCATTTCAAAAAGTTCCATATTTGCCTGAATGGCGCGTGTTTCAAAACCAATTTTCTTTGCCGCTTCGACGATTCCAAGAGCAGTTGTGCCTTCTTTACTAGTCTTAGCCAATTCTCTCAGGTGAGCAAGCGAAAAGTGCGAGCCATAGTGTTTAGCGACCGAAGCAAGAGCAGCCACCCCACAATCTCTCATATCAATCTGACTAACGTATTTATATCTCCACATAAAACCATTCCTTCTAAAACAGAGTCAAAAGATATTATGCCACAAAATGAGTTGTCGTGAACACAAATGTCGTAAACGGTTAAAATTCAGTCGCGAATGGTAAAAAATTTTTTGAAAAATTACCGTTTACGATGAAAAAACAACCGTTTACGACATTTACGTTTATAAGCAAAATTTTATGCTAAACTAAGAATTGTCAGTTGCAACGGCAAAATTATTTTTGGGAGGTATTCAAATGAATACAAAAACTTTTGAACAATTTGATGTAATGACAGAGATTCAGCTTGCTGCAGTTGAAGGCGGGGGTATGGAATGGATTGGAGATGTATTGGGTGCTATAGGTAATGCTGCACATCCTGTTAACCCTGATCAAGTTGTAGCTCAATTAAATGGAAAGTATCCACGTCGTGGTCCTGTACATTATTGTGCTCCTGGAGGAACAGGTGGAACACCTAATGCTTGTAATTAATGAGGAATGATATTATTATTAAAGAGAATCTAGAATTTTTTAGAAAAAGAAATATGGTATGTAATTATGAAAGCATTATATAATGGTCGACTGTCTGACGTATGGGAAATAAGTAAGACGAATGTTCAACCAGTATGGGTTCAGCAAGCTTTTAAACAAAACTATTTGAGATGGAATGATGATAAATTAGTAATTTCTATGAGTGGAATAAATCCGTCTATGAAGTTTAATTTAAAAATCAGTTTGTTTAGTTACCCTGGTTACGCCTCTTACCCTGTGGGATATATCGGGGATTTTTTAGATATTACTAACCATCGTGTTGTATCAAAAAAGCAATTTTATAAACATTATCAAATTATTGAGGAAGATTCTCTATAATTATCATTTATATCTAAAACTATAGGTTAAAGCAGCACTATTAATTAGAGCTGCTTTAATTATTTGATTAAATGGTGCTAATGTATTTTATTAAATTGGAAAGCATAAAATACTGGTTGAGAGTCGAGCTCTGTATGTTTTGGTTTCAACCAGTTATATCTATCAGCTTTTCTTTTAAAAGGAGACTTTATGAAAAAGAGTATTTTAAAATCAACAATCTTATTATCTGCAAGTATTTTATCAATGGCAACTGTTTCTGTCTTTGCTGATGATGAGCTTGTGCCTGCAACTGAAGTGACAGAAGTTGTGGATAATACTGTGGAAAATTCAGCTGAGCAGGCAAGTGATGTTCAAGAGACACAAACGAGTGCGACTAATTTAGAAACGTCAGATGAGGCAGAAGAGTCTGAAGTCACTATTCCTCAATATGAAGAAAATGTTGCTGACTTTAACCAAGTTCTAATGACTGATGTTTACTCTATGTTTACAGAAGATGGCAAAGAGCACGTGATTTATTTTGGACGTCCAACTTGTTATTATTGTCGCCAGTTTTCACAAGAGTTAAAAGACTTCAACACTCCTTATGAATAATCGTTTAGAATATTACAATACTGATAGTCAGGATCTCGATGAAGCTGCCGCGAATTTCTTGTTTAAAACAGTTGGCATTCCAGGAACACCTACCATTATTCGTTTGCAAAATGGTTAAATTGTAAGTGCATGGATTGGTGGCGGTATTTCTGGTCAAGAACTTTATGATTATTTCTTTAATGGGAAAATTCCAACAGTAATGAAAGGAAAATAATCTTAAAAATTTTTAACTAAATCAAGAAACTGCCTGTTTTGTGAAACTTTAGAATTAAAACAAATTGCATAGAAATAGTGGTACAAAATTATTTGTAGTGATTTTGAAAGTTGCTAGTTTATGGTGCGTTGTATTTTATTGATAGAAATCATCGTCAGATGTATCATAGGTTTTCGGTAGTGTTTTTTTAGTTACTTTGCTATCTTTTTTTCGACGCTAAAAATAAATCTGATAGAGTTTGAATTTTTTGTACTTGGATCCTAATTGTGATATTCTTGTCATTTTTATAAAATTTTTCTATAATGAGTGCGTTACTGTTTTTTAGGTAAAGAAAATTATTTAGGGAGAGATTTATGTTAGATATTTTTATCCTTGAGGATAATATCACGCAACAATTTCGTATTGAGCGACAGATAGAGGCAATTATGAGAAAAAATAATTGGGCTTATCAGCACTTGGAAGCTTTTGCGGTATCTAAGGATATTATTGCAAGAGTATCTAAAGAAGATAGTCATCAGATTTTTTTTCTTGATTTAGAAATTAAAGGGGATGAAAAGCAAGGAATTGACGTGGCAAGAGCCATCCGTGAAAAGGATTCGACAGCTATTATTGTTTTTGTAACGACACATTTTGAATTTATGCTTTTAACTTATCATTCATTGGTTGGTGCGATTGATTTCATTGATAAAAATTTAAATGATGCAGCTTTTGAACAACGTTTAGGGTTATGCTTGAAGGAAGCTCTTAAGCATCAAAAAGGAAATTTAGGTGAGAATTCTTACCTTTTTGAAACTGCCAAGGCGAGAATTCGTGTAGCTTACGATGATATTTTATATTTTGAAACATCGCCAACCGTTCACCGAGTGATTTTACACACAAAAACAGGTCAAACTGAATTTTACGGAACGATTGCGGAGGTTGCCAAATCAGATGAACGTCTGTTCAAATGTCACCGCTCTTTTGTGATTAATGTAAATAATGTTGCTGAATTTGATAAAAGTACCCGAACAGCTTATTTTGCAAATGGCTCTTACTGCCAAGTCTCACGAGACAAAGTCAAAAGCCTAATGGCAGAAATGAGGTGAGGGGATGATGAAAGCGCTTTTGATTTATTTTGCTTCACAGCTTGTTTATTATCCTGTTATCATGACAATTTTTGCGAATGTAAGAGGAGAAAAGCTAAAATTACGGGAAATTGTAATGATATCATTGTCATTTTTTGTTATTGATATTACATCATTTCCTACTATCGTGGGAAGAATATTAATACTATTTTTATTATCATATCTCAATAGAAAAGACTTACCGTTATCCTTACATATGTTCAATGGTAGCTTTCCATGGGTTATTGATAGCATTATTATTAGGACTATTAGTCTTTTTGTTCTTCCAATATTCGGATTAGATTATATTGGTCTAAGTAAAAATGATATATTGTTTATCGTTGTACAATTGTCTGTGTTACTTGTTTACTTCTTAAGTATCAAAATATCAAAAATCGATTTTAAAACTTTTATTGATATCAGTGAAACAAAATTATTACGTAAAAAATTAGTTTTTACAGATATTACAATGATTTTTTATTATGTTGTGATTGAATATTTGACTGCAGTAGATTTTGAAGAGAAAGTGCCAACTTTAATCTATCGACAATGGTTAGTTTTTTTATATTTTATATTTTTCATTAGTATGCTTGTTTACATGAACCGCACTTACCAAAATAAGCTTGAAAAGGAGATTGCTTCAGCGCGTGAGCAAGAGCTGCGTTCGCTGTCTGCTTATAGTAAACAGATTGAGGGCTTGTATGAAGAATTACGAGCTTTTAGACATGATTATGCCAATATTTTAGCCAGTTTGAAAGAGGGCATTGAGCAGAATGATATGGGAATTGTTCGACATATTTATGATTCTGTGTTGACGGATTCAGCTGATTTTATTCAAAATAGTAAGTTTAACATTGGGCGTTTAGCTAATATCGATGACGATGCGATAAAAAGTTTATTGTCTGCCAAATTTTTGGAAGCTGAGGCTAATCATATTGAGGTCAATCTTGAAGTTAAAGATAAGATTGGTGCACCAGCAATGCCACTTTTGGATTATATTCGTATACTTGCTATTTTATGTGATAATGCGATTGAAGCTGCGCTTGAGGCAGAAAATCCAGCCATTACGATTGCTTGTTTTTATCAAGATGATGATTATGTGTTAATTGTGGATAACTCAACTAAAGAAGAAAATATTCCAGTTAATTTGATTTATCAAAAAGATTATTCAAGTAAAGGGTATGGTCGAGGTATTGGTCTTAAAACAATTCATCAGATGATGAGAAAATATCCTGACTTAATTGTTCAAACAGATAGTAAAAATTATCATTTTTGCCAAACGATACGTATTAAAAAAGCATTCGACTAAGAAAGTCGAATGCTTTTTGCTTACGTATGTTTTTTAGGCTTATTAAAAATTTTAA
>SKEL01003376.1_pt1 | contig 10576 bp, 15 predicted proteins | sample 4826741 | NCBI WGS metagenome assembly SKEL01 (sample SAMN11008810, study PRJNA524170) | human gut metagenome | biome: Human fecal sample; material: Feces; isolation source: fecal sample from pouch patient p33 | host: Homo sapiens | place: Israel: Tel-Aviv | collected 2016-03-22
AATTATTTAAATTCCAGATTCCATTTTATGAAGAAGGGTGGGATTATATTTCTATAGTAACGCGTGATAATTTCGACAACCTTTATAGAATCTTTTCCTCTTCAGATTTGTTTAGCCTTATGTATCAGTTCGATCAAAAAAATCCACATCACAATAGAACACTGGATGAACATTGCTCTGAAGCGTACGAATGTTTTTGCAAAATGAGAGGATGTAATACTTACCTTCTAAGGTTAGTCAATCATTTTGCTGCAGGAGCGTTCCTTCACGATATCGGAAAAGTGTTTACTCAAAAAATTGACGAAGACGGAATCGCCCATTATTACGGACATGCGGAAGTTGGAAGTTATATGGTTCTCACTGAATTGCAAAGACCAGATGATTTAAGAGGAAGTATGCCCCTTCTTGATTGTTGCTTTTTGATAAATTATCATATGTTGCCGTTTGGCTGGAATAGCGAAAAATCTATACGCAAATGGAGAAGTAGATTTGGAGACAAGAAATTTGAAGTTTTGCGAGATTTCCACCAGTGCGATATCGCAAGAGACAAAGCAAAAGAAATGGAGAAATCTATTGAGAGATGTAAGCAGGATTAAAGAGTTTACGGATGAACTCGCAGAGATTTGGGCAGATAAATTTCCGGATTGGAGATTTGGGCAGTTAATGAATAATTTTTTAGCATGGCTGTCTTCATACAAGAAAACAGATTGCTTCTTTCCAGAAGAAAAAGAAATGATGGAATTGTTTAAAGAGTACGCAGGTAGAAAAACAGATATCACAAAGGAGTAGTATTTGGAAAGTTACAGAAAAATCGAAAAAATTAAAGCTTTAATAAAAACTCTTAATGAAGCTTCTGAAGCATATTACAACTATGGGAACTCGGTTATGAGCGATGCAGAATTCGACAAAAAAATAGGCGAGCTGAAGAAGTTAGAGTCAGAAACAAAATTTTATTCATCTAATAGCCCTACTCAAAATGTAGGAGCTACAATTCTAAAAAATATCCCAGAAGTAAAACATGATATTCCAATGCTTTCGCTTGATAAGTGTCATTCGGTAGAAGAAGTAATTGAATTTTCTAAAGGAAAAAATTCTGTTGCCTCTATCAAGCTTGACGGAATGAGTGTCCGACTAATTTACAAAGATGGCGAGCTTTTTAAGGCGGTTTCAAGAGGAAATGGAATCGTCGGAAATGATATTACGGAAGCCGCTAAACAGTTTATGAATGTGCCGCTACATATAAACAAAGAAGGCATCTATAAAATAAATGGTGAAGCGCTTATTAAGCTAGATGACTTTAAAGAAGTAAATAAAAACGGAGAATATAAAAATAGTCGCAATTTAACTGCAGGAACATTATCTACGTTAGATACAAGCGTGGTAAAAAACAGAAAAATTAGCTGGTATGCATGGGAAGTAGTCGAAGGGGCTAAGGACTCTTTGTTTTCTTTGCAGTTATCGGAAGCGGAATCTCTTGGCTTTGATGTTGTTCCGTTTAGGGGTGTTGTTTATGGAATGACAAAAATCGATGAAGTAATAGAGTTTTTTATCAAGAAAGCGGATGAAATGAATCTGCCGCAGGACGGAGTTGTCTTCAAATTTCAAGACGTAGACTACGGAAAATCTCTTGGATACACGAGTCACCATTTTAGAAACGGAATTGCATGGAAAGCAAAGAACGATGATGTGGAGACAAAGTTAAAGAGAATCGAATGGACAATGGGAAAGACAGGAAGTCTCTGTCCGACAGCTATTTTTGAGCCGGTAGGACTAGAAGGTACTACGGTAGAAAGAGCGTCTCTTCATAATATTTCCGTCATGAGAGAAACACTTCATCAACCATTCGAAGGACAGGTTATTGCAGTATATAAAAGCAATTTGATCATTCCTCAGATAAGATGGGGCGAATATCTATCAGCGGAAGAATTAAAAGATAAAACGCTTATTAATCCTCCTTCTAAGTGTCCATTATGCGGCGGAGAAACAGAAATTATAAAGGAAAATAACAGTGAAATCCTTACTTGCAAAAACCCTGATTGTCAGGGAAAACTGCTTGGTAAACTTTCTCATGCAGTAAGCAAGAATGCGCTAGATATCGACGGATTATCAGACGCTACATTACAGAGATTTATTAATAAAGGGTGGATTTGTTGCATCAAAGATATCTACCATCTTTGCGAACATAAAAACAACATGCTTAGAATGGATGGATTTGGAGAAAAATCAGTTGAAAACTTGTTGAGTGGTATAAAGAGGTCAAGAATTATTTCACTTGATAGATTTCTTGCCGCACTGTCAATCCCCTTAATTGGAACATCTGCAAGCAAAGACATGGCTAAAATGTGCAATTACGATATCAAAAAATTCAAGCAAATCATGGGCGAAAGTCCGTATAAATTTACTGCAATAGATGGATTCGGAGATAAAATGGCTCATTCGCTATTTGTGTGGTGGACTAATAATTGCAACAAATTCCTTGAGTTGGAGAAAGAATTCTTTTTTGAAGAAATAAACGAGAATCCGGCAGAAAATAAATTAGAAGGCAAAAATTTTGTGATTACCGGGAAGTTGCATCATTTTGCAAATAGAAACAAGTTAAAAGAAAAAATCGAACAGCTTGGAGGTAAGGTTGTCGGTTCCATTTCATCTAAAACAGATTATTTAATCAATAATGACAAAAATTCTATAAGCAGCAAAAACACCAAGGCAAAGAAATTAAATATTCCAATTATCTCAGAGGATGATTTTATCAAAATGATTGGAGAATAGTATGAATTGTATTGATAATGAATGCAAGAACGAATATTCACATTTTGGAGAAAGCTATTGTGCATTAACTAAAAAAGAAGTTCCAGATAATATTGACATAACTGAATGTAATAATTTTGTGCAAGCTCATACCTGTATAAATTGTAAATTTTCTACTTTCAGAGTTTACGAAACAGGCACAATAGATGAAGTTGATTATAAATGCCCATTTCAAAATAATGAAATAATATATCAAGACTTAAATCCATGTTCTTTTCATTTTTCTGATGTCCCAGAATGCCCAATAATAGATAAATTTGAACTTATACGGCAATAGAATAGGAGAGTTTTATGAATAAGATAAAGAAATTATTACTGGCGGGAGCTTTTTCTTCTGCTCTAAGCGTCGTCCCTGTTTCGGCGGGGACAGTAAATTTTCAGACATGTTTTAAGCCGGACAAAGTAATTGTGCAAAATGAACACAATGGATATTTCGGTGTCTATGACAAAAATAGCGGAGAAAAATTATATTCCGCAAAAAGAGACGTTGAATATTTATATTCTACCACATCTTTAAACGTAAGAAAAACGCCTTCAGTTAATGGAGAGGTAATTCAGACAGTTGATATAGGAACTAAGCTCAAGAGAATAGGAGATGCTCCTTGCGGTTGGGATATCGTGAAACTTTCAGACGGAACAAAGGGATTTGTCTGGAGCAAGTATCTAAGTAGCCAAAACCCCGTTATCCCTATGGGACGCTTTAGAGTTACTTATTACTGTAATTGCGATAGCTGCAGTGAAGGGTACGGGAGGCTTACCAGTACAGGACATACTTGTTATAGCGATTACACCATCGCAGTAGATCCCTCAATTATCCCTTACGGAACAAAGGTTTATATGAATGGCGGAGAATATCTTGCGGATGATTGCGGCGGAGCGATTAACGGAAACGAAATAGATGTGTATGTAGGCCATCATGAGTTGACAGAAAAAAATGGCGTTGATTATTACGATGTTTATATAAAAAGATAGGAGAACGATTTGATTAAAAAGACTTTTTTACTGGATTTATCTAACATTTGTGACTTGCAGAATTTCGTCAATGATTTGAATACATATGTAATTGCAGACGTAGACGCAATGGTTGGAAGATACGTTGTGGATGCTAAATCCGTTCTCGGTATGATGTCAATATGCAACAGGTATATCAGAGTTGGAATTCATAGTTGTTCACAGAGAGGTCTTGAGACTTTCGAAGGTATCTGCCAGAAATACGAGGTAGCCGAATGACAAATATAGATAGAATTAAAGTTCTAAGAGAAATTAGAGATAAGAACTTAGGTGTAGCAGGCGAGGATCTAGGATTTAAGCACCATTTTACTAATAGAGAAATGGAAGCTCTGAATTGGGCGATTATGGTTTGTCGCATATATGAAAGTCAACGTGCAGCCGGAAAGAGGGATTTTTATGGCTATTAAAATTATTCAGCACGGAAGATTAAGGAAGTGTGCTTGCTTTAATTGTGGATGCATTTTTTCGTTTGAAAGAGAAGATACGACGAAAGAAGAATTAGTAGGTATTTCAGAATATGCAACATGCGTAGAATGTCCAGAGTGCGAAGAAAGGAATATTATAAGTCTATGATTAAATTAGAAAATGTAGTTTTAGCGAATACAGGGCAAATGGAGTTTATTATTGAAGGAATGAGGAATCCTATGAACTCATGGGATAAAAGTGACAGCTACGCATGGCATGAATATATGGGGTCGGGCGATGAGCGTTTTAGGCTAGGCGATAATGACCATTCTCTTATGCAGCGTCTTTCTAAAGCAGGCGCAGATCACAGAAAATATATGAGAATGATGCCTGTATATGTAAGGATTACAGCACCTTTATATTGGTGGAAAGAATTCGACACCTATAAACTCGGTACTGTTTCAAACTCTTGTAGTACTATGCACAAGATTGCTGAAAAGAAATTTACGCTAGAGGATTTCAGTTGTGAGCATTTAATGGATTTTGAAGAAAAAGGAAAATTGAGTTTTTCTCCACTTGGTACCTTGCAAAATACAATAGACGAATTGAACGATTGCCGTGACCTTTATCTCAAAACCAAAAATAAAGCATACTGGTGGCAGATGATTCAACTATTGCCATCTTCATACAATCAGACTCGTAATGTTTTTCTGAATTATGAGGTTCTGGCAAATATCTATAAATCTCGCAAAAACCATAAATTAGATGAATGGGTTGAGTTCTGTAAATGGATTGAGAGTTTGCCTTACAGTGAGCTAATTACTGGAGAAAATGATGAATAGTATTTTGATGTCAGTATGGATAATGAGTCAGTCATATCTTTTCTTTAAATTCTTTCAAAGACTTGCAAGCGGAGATTACGATATAGCCGCTTTTGCAGGCTTTTCTTTTATTCTGTCAACAATCGTAATGTTTTCATAAGAAAAGGAGATATATGTTAATAATCTTAGGTAAAACAGCAAGTGGGAAAAACACAATAGTAAATGAACTTGTTAAAAATTATGGATTTAAGCAATTAGTCACTTATACCACTCGCCCTAAAAGGAAAGGTGAAATTGAAGGCGTTACATATCACTACATTTCGTTAGAAGAATTTAAGAAGAAAGACAGAGAAGGATTTTTTGCTGAATCAAGTTATTTTTGTCCGGCATCCGGCGGAGAATGGGCTTATGGAACAAGCTTAGAGGATTTTAAAAAAGCTGATGATAAAACAGTTTTAATTACCAATCCAAGAGGATATTATTCTCTTTTGAGTAATATTGGGCTTGGTCATGACTGCTCAATATATATTATGGCAAAGGAAGATATTCTTCTTGATAGATTAGAGGAGCGAGGAGATTCCTTTTTAGAAGCACAACGTAGAATTGTCTCAGATAGAGAGGATTTTGAAGATATAGAGGATTATGTGGATTTTTGGATTGCAAACGACGGAATGTTTTCTATAGAGGAGATTGCAGCCGCGATAAATCGACGAATTGAAAACAAAGAATGCAAATAAATACAACGACATTTTAATTAAAGCAGGAGAGTGTGCGTATATTGGTAAAAGTTATTAAAAGAGACGGAAGTTATGTGGATTTTTGTTCTGATAAAATTTATAAAGCTATTTTAAAGGCGATGCCTTCTGGTTCTGGAGTAGATAAAAAAATAGCATTAGAAGTTGCGGAAGAAATAAAAACTGAATGTTGCAATGAAGAAGAAATAGATATTTCCGAGATTGAGTCAATGGTCTATGACAAATTAATAGACAAAGGACATAGGCTGACAGCAAAATCATATGAAGGATACAGGAGAATCAGAGAATTTCAGCGTGAAAATAAAAATACAACAGACGAACAAATTATCCGCTTAGTAGAAGACTCCGATGAATATTTGAAGGATGAAAATGCGAATAAAAACCCCGTATTGAATCCAACAAAAAGAGATTATATTGCTGGATCAGTAAGTTCAGATGCAACAAAAAGATATTTGCTTTCCCCAGATATTGTACAGGCACATACAGATGGACTAATTCATTTTCATGATTCAGATTATTTTATTCAACACATGCATAATTGCGACTTGATTAATCTCGAAGATATGCTTCAGAACGGAACAGTAATTAGCGACGTTATGATTGAAAAGCCGCATAGTTTTTCTACAGCCTGCAATATTGCAACTCAGGCAGTAGCTCAAATCGCCAGCAATCAGTATGGAGGGCAGAGTATTTCTCTTGCTCATTTGGCTCCATTTGTGGAAGTTAGTAGAAAGAAAATTCGAAAAGAAGTAGAACATGAATTGCGTGATATAGCCAACACGGTATTAAAAGGTGAAGAGTTTGAAAGGGTAGTCAACAAAATTACAGAAGAAAGACTCAGGAAAGAGATAGAAAAGGGTATTCAGACAATTCAGTATCAGTTAGTAACTCTCATGACGACAAATGGACAAGCGCCTTTTATTACTATTTTCATGTATTTAAATGAGGCAAAAAACAAAAGCGAAAAGAAAGATATTGCAATGCTCATCGAAGAAATGTTGAAACAGAGAATTCAAGGAGTTAAAAACGAAGACGGAGTTTATATCGCTCCGGCATTTCCTAAATTAATATATGTTTTGGAAGAAGACAATATCAAAGAGAGTTCTACATACTGGTATCTTACAAAATTGGCAGCAGAGTGTTCTTCTAAAAGGCTCGTACCAGACTATATCTCTGAAAAAATAATGCTTGAGCTGAAGGGCGACGTTTACACTTGCATGGGATGCAGGAGTTTTCTTACTGTTGACAGGTTTACGAGCGAGGTAGGTAATATTGCAAATGCAAAAAACTTTGACATCGACAAGCATAAGTATTACGGACGTTTTAACCAAGGTGTCGTAACGATCAGCTTACCTGATATTGCTTTGTCGTCTAACGGAGATTTCGATAAGTTTTGGGATATATTTGAAGAAAGAACAGAGTTGTGTCATAAAGCATTAAGAGCAAGACACGATAGGCTTTTAGGAACTTCATCAGACGTTGCACCTATCTTATGGCAGCATGGAGCTCTTGCGAGACTTAAAAAGCACGAAAAAATCGACCATCTTCTTTATGACGGATATTCAACCATTTCTCTTGGCTATGCCGGACTCTATGAATGCGTCAAATTTATGACCGGATGTTCTCATTCAGATGAAGAAAAAGGAGAAGAATTTGGCTTACAGGTAATGCAAGCATTAAATGATAAGTGTAATCAGTGGAAAGAAGCAGAAAATATTGATTACAGTTTGTATGGAACTCCGCTGGAAAGTACGACGTATAAGTTCGCAAAATGTTTAAAATCTCGCTTTGGAGAGGACATTTTTATCAAATTAGATGGATTTGATAGAAATTATATCACAAATTCTTACCATATTCCCGTTTTTGAACCAATCACTGCTTTTGAAAAACTTAGAATTGAATCTAAATTCCAGAGATTAAGTCCCGGAGGAGCAATTTCTTATATTGAAGTACCAAGTATGAGTCATAATATTCCTGCATTATTAAATGTTATTGAATTTATCTACCATAATATTATGTATGCCGAAATCAACACGAAGAGTTGTTATTGCGAAAAATGTGGCTATGACGGAGATATCCCCCTTGTAGAAGATGCGAACGGAAAACTTAAATGGCAGTGTCCTAATTGCGGCAATGATGATAATACAATGATGGACATTGCATTTAGAGTTTGTGGGTATATTGGAACAGCAAAAAACGGAGGAAATCAAGGCAGATATGGAGATATACACGATAGAGTGTATCATTTAGACGACATGGAATATGAGGAGAAATAGTATGGCACAAATTTTTAGAATTAGTGGTTATTTGATAGATATAGATGGAAATTATAGAAAAGAAGAGATTGAACCAGTCATTTCTAGAAGATTAGGTATGTTTAGTCAGCAATTACATATTGAAAGCGCAAATATCGAAGAATGGAGCAACGAAAACCCATTAAATTATGAGAATTGTGACTTATCGTATTGTTCTCAATATTTTAAAGACAAGCAGATTAATAATAACTTCGAGAGACCGTTACCCGAAGCAGGGCAAAAATATAGGCATTTTAAGATTGGAAAAATAGTAACGATTATTGGGATTTCAAGGCACACTGAAACGGAAGAAGTAAGCGTTGTATATAACTATGAAGGACAAATATGGAATAGACCTCTGAGTATGTTCATGAGTGAAGTCGATAGAAGAAAATATCCAAATGCATCACAGAAGTATAGATTCGAACTTGTGGAGGATTAAGCATGAAGTATTCACAGATAAGGAGTATGGACATTTCAAATGGAGAGGGCGTAGGTGTCGCTCTCTTCGTTCAAGGATGCCACTTTCATTGCAATAACTGTTTTAATTCCGAAACATGGGATTTTAATGGAGGCAAAGAATGGACAGATGAAACCGAAGAAGAGTTTTTAGAGCTTGTAAATAAACCGTATATTCAAAGGGTTTCTATTTTGGGCGGGGAACCTTTAGAAAATTGCAATATTCCGTATTTAAAAAGATTGCTGTTTAAAATTCCTTCAGATAAAGCTGTTTGGATATATAGTGGGTTTACATGGGAGGAGATTTTAGAGGTTAGAGAGAAAGAAAGACTTGTTATATTATGTGATGTCTTAGTGGACGGAAGATATATCACGAATTAAGAGATATAAATCTCAAGTTCAGAGGAAGCAACAATCAGAGAATCATTGATGTAAAAAAATCTTTAGAATCAGGAGATGTCATTCTATGGGATATCTAATCAGTCATTTTAAGGGCAAATATCGTATTCTCTGCCCATATAATCAATACAATCAATTTTCCAGAGACTTAAAAGGAAACTTTGAAGAAATAGATTGCTATATAAAATGCGCGAATAAAGTAACAATTTCATACTACGGAAAAGGAATATTAGAAGCCTATGTTCCATCTATCGGGAAAGGCAGAAACATTCTCCGAGCGATTGAAGAAGATGGCATGAGCAACAAAATCACAAAAAAATTTGAGACGGATGCAGAAGTAATCATTAGGTTCCCGGCGAAAGAGATGGCTCAATTTGAAAAATACTTCAAGCCTCTTACGTCAGGAGCTGGAATAAGCCCCTTTTCAACGAAGAATCTCCCTAAAACGGATTATATTATCGAAGAGGATAAATTGGAGGAGTATAGGAATGTAATCTCAAAATTGGGCTATGAAACGCCGATAGGTATAGCGCATTTGACAAACAATTTTATCAAGTCTCTTGCGACAAAAAGAAATCCATGGGAGAAAATAAAAGCGGATATGCAAATGAAAGGATTGCGCGGTAAAGAATATATAGATGAAATTGGGCAGTGGAATCAATATATCAAGTTTCTAAAGGAGAATATTAAATGTTCGGATTAATCGCTGGTTTATCGGCAATGTTTGTAACTGGTGCTTGCATTGGAGTAGGAATGACGGCACTTTGTAACGCGAGTAGTACATTAGACAATATGGAGGAAAACTGGAATATGAAAAAAATGCAGGATATTTTAATCGAGAAGCTCACAGATACGGCAACAATCCCGACAAAAGGAAGTAGTGAAGCGGCAGGAGTTGATTTATATGCCAATATTGACAAAGAAATCAGCATTAAACCGCACGAGACAAAAAAGATTGGAACTGGAGTTGCAATGAAATTACCAGAAGGAACATTTGGCGCTATCTTTGCTCGAAGTGGATTAGCAACGAAAAATGGGTTAAGACCTGCCAACTGTGTTGGTGTTTGTGATTCTGATTATAGAGGAGAATATATTGTGCCGCTACATAATGACACAGAAGAAATTCAGGTAATCAAACCGGGAGATAGAATTGCTCAGTTAGTTTTAACGCCGTATATCCCAATGAATTTTATTGAAGTGAAAGAATTGGAGGAGACGGAAAGAGGGACTGGCGGTTTCGGGTCAACAGGAGAGTAATATTTATTAGAAAAGGAGTTGATTTGATGGGTACTGCATTAACAATTATATTAGGTGCAATCACAGGAAGGGTTATTTATCTTATTATGGAGAAATTTCTATGGTGAAAGAAATTAATACTGTTCAGGATTTGATTAATGAGCTGGAAAAATTTCCTCTAGAAATGGAAGTTAGAGATTATTGTTTCGACAAAATTGAAGAAGTGAAAATAAAAACATGGACGCACGATAATTATCCATATAATTTACCAGACAAAGATTACGTCTGTCTTGAGTGAGGTAAAAATGTTTGTATATATTAAGACAAAAAATCTAATTAAAGGAGTGAATGAATTTTCTTTTAATATAGATACGAAACGAGAAGAGTG
>SKEL01003379.1_pt1 | contig 10569 bp, 10 predicted proteins | sample 4826741 | NCBI WGS metagenome assembly SKEL01 (sample SAMN11008810, study PRJNA524170) | human gut metagenome | biome: Human fecal sample; material: Feces; isolation source: fecal sample from pouch patient p33 | host: Homo sapiens | place: Israel: Tel-Aviv | collected 2016-03-22
TTTCCCACAAAGATACAAAAAATATTGCACATATGCAACTTTTGGGTACACTATTTCAAAGATCGAATGTTAAACTAACATAACCCATGAAGGGACTTTTTCAGTGCCCTCCCTGGGCTAGGAGCTTCTGCCCTTTCAGGGCGTGTAGCGTATATGATAAGCTTTTTATCTTTTACGCATGTCTTTTTTCGTAAGCCAGACTGTGGTCGTGCAGGGCGATATCATGCTTCGATTTGCTCTTTACTACGAGCCATACGCCTGAGAATACGAGGATGGCGGCGATGGCCTGCATACCCTTGAATACGGCAAGACCCACGATGACACTCACCGTGACTGATACCAGCGGCTGCACATAGTTATATACACTCACTACGGTAGGGCGCAGAGTCTTCTGACCAATCATCATGCAGATGTAGCCCAGATAAGTACCGAAGAGAACTACGTAGCCCGTTTCCCACCAGGTGCTCATCGGAACATGGGCAAAGTCGATGCTCATCACGTGGCTGATGGTGAAAGGCCATATAATGATGGTGGCCCAGAGGAACATCCACTTGTTGATAGTGAAGAGCGAATACTTGGACAGCAGGTTCTTGAAGAGCGACAGGTATAGGGCGAAGGAAAGCTGAGCCGACATACAGAGCAGGTCGCCCCAGATGTTTCCCACCTTGGCATTGCCAGCCGTAGCACTTGTCATGATGATGATGACGGCACCAGCACATCCCATCAGTACACCGAGCGCCTTCTTCCAGGTGATAGGCTCCTTCAAAATCAGGAAGGAGAGAACCATGGCGAAGATAGGCATTGAGGTGGTCATGATGCTGGAATTGCTAGGCGAGGTCATGTTCAGACCGATGGTGTAAGAACACTGGTTGAACACGAGGGCAAAGAGTCCTGCTGCAGCAAACTTGAAGATATCTTTTACTGGAACATGCTCTTTCTTGGTGAAGAGCGAGGTGAGCCAGAAGAGAATGGCGCCACCCAATACGCGGAAGCTCACCAGGTCGATACCGTCGATGCCGTGAAGCATTGCATCCTTGCCTACGGGAGCCATCAGTCCCCAGAATGCGCCGGAACAGAAGAGGCACAGGTGGGCTATAAGAGGTCGTTTGTTATCCATTTTTCCTTATTTCTATTTAAATCTTCTTTAATTTGAATAAAATCGAGTGCAAAGGTACAAAATTTCGAGGAATTTTACTATATTTGCGTACGATTTTTAAAATAGGAGATTATTCTTATGCAGAAATATGCTGATTATATCAAACAGATAGAGATAGAATCTCTCTGGAGCGGTACCAAACATATTCTTTGGAATCTCGACCGCCGTGTCAATATCCTGAGTGGTGTAAACGGCGTGGGCAAGAGTACTATATTAAATAAGGTGGTAAAGGGCCTGGCGGCTGGCGGCGAATTCCCTAGTCACATGATCAAGGGCGTACATCTGAAGGTGGAGCCGGAGGAGGCGAAGTGGATTCGCTACGATGTAATCCGCTCGGTGGATAGACCTCTGATGAATGCCGAGATGCTCAACAAGATAGACCTTACCCTGGTTACCGAACTCGACTGGCAGCTCTTCCAGCTGCAGCGCAAGTATCTGGATTATCAGGTGAACATCGGCAACCGCATCATCGCCGTGCTTCAGAGCGGCGAACCGGATGCTGCCTTCAAGGCTCAGCAGCTGAGCGAACCGAAGAAGATGTTCCAGGATATAGTAGATGGTCTTTTCAAGGATACTGGCAAGACCATCATCCGTACTGCCAACGAAATCCGATTCAATCAGATAGGTGAGCAGCTCTCGCCTTATCAGCTCTCGGCTGGTGAGAAGCAGATTCTCGCCATCCTCCTTACCGTGCTGGTGGAGGACAACCAATCTTATATCCTCTTTATGGATGAGCCGGAAATCAGCCTTCACTTCGAATGGCAGAAGCAGCTCATCGGTCTGGTGCTGAAACTCAATCCGAACATCCAGATCATCATGACTACCCACAGTCCTGCTGTGGTCATGGACGGGTGGACCGACCGTGTGACGGATGTGAGCGACATAACGATATAAGTGAAACACGAATATTATGGCTAAACGTTTAACCGATAATATCAATTCCCTCTACTTCGAGGCCGCCAACAAGATGACCTCGAAGAAGGCTCGGCGCAAGATAGTGGCTTACGTCGAGAGCTACGATGATGTCTTCTTCTGGCGGTCGGTGCTGGGAAAGTTTGAGGATGAGACGCGCTATTTCGAAATCCTGCTTCCTACCCGCAACAACCATCTTGACCGTGGCAAGAAAGCGGCTATCGGGAATATGCTCAAGGGGGTGGGCAAGGATATGATAGCCTGTGTGGATGCCGACTACGATTTTCTGCGGCAGGGTACTACCGAGGCTTCACAGCTGATGCTGGAGAATCCTTATATCTTTCATACCTACGCTTATGCCATCGAGAATTTCCAGTGTTACGCCAAGGGGTTGCACGAAACCTGCGTGATGGTGACGCTGAACGATACCCATCTCTTCGATTTCGAAAGATTCATGGAGGCATATTCCCATACGATATGGCCGCTCTTCGTGTGGCATCTTCTCTTCTATATCCGCCATCGCAAGATGTCGATGCATTTTGATATGGCAGAGTTCGACAAGGTTATCGTATTGCCGTCGGTCAAAATCCAGGACCCTCAGCAGGCCATCAACTATCTCGCCAAGAAGGTAAGGGCGAAGCTTTTCCAGCTGGAGCGCCGCTTCAAGACGTTCAAGGATGAGCTGCCGGATATGATCCAGTATCTGAATAATCTGGGGGTAAACGAGCATAACACCTATTTATATATACAGGGTCATCATCTTTTCGACTTGGTGGTTTGCCCTTTGGTGCAGACGGTTTGCGATACCCTGCGCAATGTGAGGGAGAATGAAATCCGTGATAGGGCGGTTCATTCCGAGCAGGCACGAACAGAGATGGCATGCTATGAGAACAGTCTGGGCAAGGTGAAAATGATGATGAAGAAGAACACCTTCTACCAGTTCTCTCCCGAATTCCAGAAGATTCAGGCGGATGTGGAAAAGTATTTGGAAAATTGATATGAGGAAGATTGCTAATCTTGCCTTATTTGTATGGTTAACGATATTTGTGCTTGGGCTAAATATGAGTCACTCGAAAACCGGTTCCAACTCAATGAAACCGGCTTTCGAGTTCTTATTTCTACAGTGCCTTCAGTGAGAAAGCATAGTTGTAGTCTATTCGTCCATGACTACCTATGTTGTCGAGCCATGCTACTTCCTGATGGCTGATTTCCGAGATTGTGCTTGGCGTTTCATCCTTGAAAGTTTCATAGACCTTAGCGAGACAACTTAGTTCTTCTTCACTGAGACTTGCTTCGTCAAATTCCAATGCTGACACAAGTTTTGTTCCACTGTTTCCATTCTTGCTTTCGATAGGCATTTGCTCTATATCATCCACGAGACTATACACCCGGTCCCATCGCTCTGGGACTGGTCCGTAAGGTACTGCCTTAAATACTAAGCCTGTCAATCCTAATCCTCTGCTCCTGTAGGCAAGAAAGTCGGCATAAAAGAGAAGTTTGTTCATTTGTGTAACGAAGACTCCGTTAAATTTCTCTATGAAGTACAGCATCGTGTTTTTTAATTTGCTCATTGACGGCAGGGCATAGCCATTCCATTGATTTCTCCCATCGGTAGTAAAAATCAATTGTTTGATAAGTTTCGAGGTGTTTGATTCATTTTCTAATTCCTCGATACACAACATAATCTTGTCGTATTCCTCTGTATTCAGCAAGTTTTTGGCAGCTTCAACAAATGTGGCAAACACAGCAGGTACTTGTATGGTCTTCAGTATCCTTCCGTTTGTAAGACTTGGCATATCACCATTCTCGTACAGTCGATATTGGTTTTCACCGAACCCCAATATCACTGACATCTTGGTGGCCGACAGACCATATTTTCTGCGTATACTGCGTATCTCGTCAGGGAATGGAATTCCATACTTAGTACGATATTGATTATATATCTGCATTGTATTGGCGGTATCCAATTCTGTTGTTGTAAACAGTTCGTGTGTATCTACGCACTGATAGCTAAGAAAAGTGTATTCGAACTTTTCTTTTCTGAAAACTGCTGTTCGTTTCTCCGAATGCAGTACTACATTTCCTCCTGTAAATGGACTTTTCATCATTTCTTCTTTTATTTGAATTGATAAACCAGTTTATACTCTGCGACATGGAAAGAGATGCACACGGCGCTATTGTTAGCGATGCCCATCGAAATTTTGATATAGACATCCTGCGATTTTACTTTCTTTCCAAACACCCATAAATCTGCCACTTTGTTAAGCGTATCTTCTAAGGGACCTTCTACGAAATCATCAACTTCTAGGTTCTTGATGATTTCGAGACGTTTGAGGGCTGTAATTTCCAAGTCCAATAGGGCTTGAGTATTTTTTCCTCTATCGTCACGGAAGACTATGCCAAATATTTTAGCTTTGTCCTTGAAACGCTTTAGAAATAGCGAGACTTCATCTTCTTTATTCATTGTTTGATATTTATTTTGTGCTGCAAAGATACATTAATTAGTTGAAAAATACAAATTATTTTTCGCTATTTTCAACTTTTTAGTTGAAATTGTTTGTTTCAGGATATTGGATGGAAAAGGTAAAAAGGTAAAAAGAAAGTAGGCTGACGACATCCCGTCAGGCTCTTTTTACCTTTTTACCTTTAAAATTATACGTATGTCTCGAGGAACTTCAAGGTTCCTTCTACCTTCAATGTCTGGGTAGAGGCTGGAACTACGATGCTCTCGCCGCCCTGCAGGGTAATCTCGTTACCCTCGTTGTCGGTAATCTTAGCCTCGCCCTTCAAGCCAATCAGAATCACGAAGCTATCCAACTCTGAATAATCCAGTGTCATTGGCTCGTCGAGATCATAAACGGCTGTTGTGAAATAAGGGCACTGCACCATGCTAACACCCTGGTTCTTGGCAGGAGTGTAGTTCTGGCGATAGTCTGGCAATACGGTATAGTCGATGCACTCGGCAGCCTCCTTGGTATGGAGCTGGCGATAGTTGCCATCCTTGTCCTTGCGCTTGAAGTCGTAGATGCGATAGGTAACATCGCTGGTCTGCTGAATCTCGGCAACGAAACAGCCTGTTCCGATGGCATGGATTCTGCCGGCTGGGATAAAGAAGCAGTCGTCCTCCTTCACGTTATACTGAGCCAGGGCATCGGTGATGGTATCATTCTCCACCATCTCCTTGTACTGCTCAGGAGTAATCTGCATCTTCAAGCCATTGTAGAGCTTGGCATCCGGCTCACTTGGCAGCGCATACCACATCTCGGTCTTGCCGCGCTCCTTACCCTGCTTCTTGGCAATCTCGTCATTAGGATGTACCTGGATAGAAAGGTCGGTATTGGCATCGATAAACTTGATGAGCAATGGAAACTCGTTGCCAAAACGCTTATAGTTATCTGTACCGAGGAAATTCTCCTTCAATTCTGCAACAACCTCATTGAGCTTCTTGCCCTTCATCTCGCCGTCGGCTACGATGCTCTCGTTGCCAGGAACACCAGAGATTTCCCAACTCTCGCCCACTTTCTCCTGCTTGATGTCAAGATGCTTGAAGGCGATGATCTTGTTTCCACCCCAGATGGTGGACTTCAACAGAGGTTCAAATTTTAATGGTTTCATAACTTTATTGAATTAGTTGATAAAATGTTTTATTGTCTAGGATTTCCTGTACCTGCCTCCTGCGGAAACTAGTTTTCTCTCCAGAAGGCAGGTGTAAAGATCACCAGTACGCTGAATATCTCCAGACGACCGATGAGCATCATCAGCGAGCAGAACCATTTTGCCATATCCGGCAGTTCGCTCCACGACATCGTCGGACCAATCTCCGTACCCAGTGTCGGACCTACGTTGCCCACACAGCTCAGGGTGATGGTGATGGCATTGGTGTTGTCGATGCCCATGGCTATCATGGTGAAGGAGATAACCAGGCAGATGATGAGATACGTAGTGAGGAAGGCGAGCAGCGTAACCCGCTTCTGCATCGGAACGTTCACGCCGTCAATCTTTAGAGGCAGCACCGCATTTGGGTGCAGAATCTGGCGGAATTCATTCTTCACCATTCTCACCAGCATCACGCCACGGATACATTTCAAACCTCCACTCGTACTGCCCGAGCAGGCTCCGAAGAACATGCAGGCTGCCAGAATCACCCAGGTGACGTGAGGCCACACGGCTGCATCATCATTAAACAATCCCGTTGTGGTGATGAACGATACCACCTGGAAAACGGCGCTGCGGAAAGCATGCTCCATATCGTAGTTGCGCATCGCCATCAACTCTACCATGATGAAAGCCGTAAAGGCGGTGACGAGGAACATATAGAACCTGAACTCCGAGTTCTTGAACAGGTCCTTGATCTTGAACTTGATGACTGCTGCATAGAGCAGGGTGAAGTTCACTCCCGAGAGGAAGCAGAAGAATGCACAGATGTATTCCAGCGCCGGCGAATGGAAGAACTCGGTACTGCTGTTATGGGTGGAGAAACCACCCGTAGCCGTAGTGGTCATCGCATAGTTGAAACTGTCGAAGAGATTCATTCCCGCCACGTAGTAAGAGGTGATGCAGGCGATGGTGAGTACGAGATAGATACTCCAGATCCATTTTGCCGAAGTGGAGAGCCGGGGATGCAGCTTAGTCTTGATAGGCCCCGTAGCCTCGGCGGCAAACACCTTGGTCTGTCCTCCTACAAGCGATGGCAGCAGAGCGATGGTGAAGAACACGATTCCCAAACCGCCTATCCACTGGGTGAGCGATCGCCAGAACAGCAATCCGTGCGGGAAGCACTCCACATCATCCAGAATGGTGGCTCCCGTGGTGGTGAATCCCGACATCGTCTCGAAGTAGGCATCCGTAAAGTTATTGATGTAACCGCTGACCATGAAGGGCAGGGTGCCGAAGAGACTGAAGATAATCCATGAGAGCGAAACCACGAGGTAGGCGTCACGGCGCGACATCGAATTGTCTGCTCCATGTCCCTTCCATTTCAGGATGAGTCCGCCGCCGATGGTTGTCAGTGTGGCTACCACGAAAGCGAAGATGTCGTCCTGCTGGTAGTAGTATGCCACCAGCAGACTGACGAAGAGCAGGAATGCCTCGATGAAAAGCAACTGTCCCAGTATCTTGTATATCAACTTGCTGTTTATCATTCCCTCTTGTCTTTATACCTTAATTATATATTTAGAATATACCTTATTATATCTAGAGACTAAATGAAATATTTCTCAATTTTCTTCATATTGATGTTGTGGCAGAACACCATTACCGAGTCGCCCGCTTCTATCTGGGTATTACCCGAAACCAGCATTCCCTCGTCGTTTCTCACTAGGCCACCGATGGTAACACCGATAGGCATTCCCAGGTCTTTCACCGGTTTCTTGGTAACCTTGGAATTTTCCTTGGCGATGAATTCAGCCACATCGGCGTTGGCGCTCATCAGGAATCTTACGTTCATCACGTCGGCATCAAGCATCATCTGATAGATGTAGCTGGCAGCAATCATCTTCTTGTTGATGATGGTACCGATATCCAGACTTTCTGCCATGCTCACGTAATCCACGTTTTCTACGGCAGCCACGGTCTTGCGCACACCCATTCTCTTGGCGGTGAGGCAGGCGAGGATATTGGTTTCTGCATTTCCCGTCAGCGCCACGAAAGCCTGGGTGCTTCTGATTCCTTCCTCTGTGAGGAGAGGAATGTCGCGGCCATCGCCGTGGATGATAAGGATATGATTGTCGTCGAGGATATCGTTGAGATATTCGCAGCGATTCTCATCTTTCTCGATAATCTTGCACTCCATGTATTCCGGCATCTTCTTCACGGCTCTTACGGCAGTGCGTCCGCCACCCATCACCATCACGTTCTTCACATCCACATAATGCTCCTTTCCCACAATCTTGCGGATGTAGGGAATGTAGTTGCGGGTGGTCATGAAGTAGGCGAGGTCGTAGAGCTTCAGTTCATCGTTACCACCTGGGATGATGGTTTCGCTGCCTCGCTTGATGGCTACCACGTGGTAAGGGTCGTTGGGACCGCTGATGTTCTTGAGGGGCTCGTTGAGAATCTCGCATCCCTCACGCAGCTTGATGCCGAGCATCACGAGGGCGCCGTCGTGCACATCCCAGCGCTGGCGCACCCAACTCATCTTGAGTCCGTTGTTGATATCTACGGCAGCGAGCATCTCCGGATAGATGAGCTTGCTGATACCGAGTTCCTTGAAGAATTCCTGTGCCTGCGGTTCCATGTATTCCGGATTGTCCACACGTGCCACGGTGCGCTTGGCACCGAGATTCTTGGCAAGGATGCTGGAGGTGATGTTGGTACTCTCCACCGGGGTGACCGCGATGAAGAGATCCGTATCCTGAACACCGGCATCCCTCAGGGTCTGCAGACTGGTAGGTTTTCCTATCATGGTGAGCAGATCGCAGTCGGAGCCGATGCTTGCCAGGCGCTCTTCGCTTTCATCGATGAGTGTAATCTCCTCCTTGCTGCGCGACAGGAGTCGCGCCAGGTGGGTACCGATGGCATAGGCGCCAGCTATGATGATTTTCATATTGATGAATATTTAAATTTCTATGCTCTATTTTCCGATAATGGCATTCTTGATGCTCTCGTGGTCGAGATGTACAATCTCGCGCAGCTGTTCTACGGTGCCATGCTCCACAAATTCGTCTGGCAATCCCAGGCGGGTTATCTGTGGCTGATAGCCGTGGTCGCTCATCCATTCGAGTACGGCAGATCCCATTCCGCCCATCCTTGCACCATCTTCTATGGTCACGATGCGCTTGAACTTCTTGCCCACCTCGGTGAGGATGTTTTCATCCAGCGGCTTCACGAATCGCATATCGTAGTGCGCAACGCTCATCTTCGTTTCCTTCTCTACCTCTTCGATTGCCTGGATGGCATCGTTTCCGATAGGACCGATGGTGAGCACGGCTACATCTTCACCGTTTTTCAGCTTTCTGCCGGTACCGGTCTTGATTTCCTCCATCTTGTTGTGCCAATCTACGAGCACACCACAGCCACGAGGATAACGGATCACGTAGCTTCCGTGGTCTGGCAGCTGGGCTGAATACATCAGGTTGCGCAGTTCGTGCTCATCCATCGGCGAAGCGATGGTGAGATGCGGGATAGGACGCAGGGCTGCCAGATCGAAGGCACCATGATGGGTAGGACCATCTTCTCCTACCAGTCCGGCACGGTCGAGGCAGAGCACTACAGGCAGGTTGAGGAGTGCCATGTCGTGGATGATATTGTCGTAGGCACGCTGGGCAAACGAACTGTAGATGTTGCAGAAAGGAATCAGTCCATCCTTTGCCATACCACCCGAGAAGGTGACTGCGTGGCCCTCGGCGATACCTACATCGAAGGTGCGGTTTGGCATCGCCTTCATCATGATGTTCATAGAGCATCCCGTAGGCATGGCTGGTGTCACGCCTACGATCTTAGAATTCTGCTCGGCAAGTTCCAGCAGGGTCTTTCCGAAGACATCCTGGAACTTAGGAGGCTTGTTGCTGTTGTCGGCAATGATTCTCTCGCCGGTTTCCGGGTCAAACTTGCCTGGTGCATGCCAGATGGTAGCACTTTTCTCGGCTGGTTCGTATCCCTTGCCCTTGGTAGTATGCAGGTGGAGCAGCTTAGGGCCTTTCATGCTTCTGAGCTGCTTCAGGATTCTTACCACTTCCTTTACATCATGACCGTCGAATGGTCCGAAGTATCGGATGTTCATTCCCTCGAAGATATTCTGCTGATGGCTCAATACCGACTTGAAGGCATTGTTCAGCCGGATGATGCCGTTCTTGCGGTTATCATTGAGAATACCCTTGGAGTGGAGCCACTGCGAAGTCTTGAAGCGAATCTTGTTGTAGGTCTCGTTGGTGTCGAGCTGGAGGAGATACTTCTCCATGCCACCCACGGCACGGTCGATGCTCATATCATTATCGTTGAGGATGATGAGCATATCGTTTGGAGTACTAGATACATTGTTGAGTCCTTCGAAAGCTAAACCACCGCTCATCGCACCATCGCCGATAACGGCTACTATGTGGCGGTCTTTGTTGCCTGTTTCGCGTGCTGCCACCGCCATACCCAGAGCTGCCGAGATAGAGTTGCTGGCATGTCCGCAGGTGAAGGTGTCGTATTCACTTTCAAGCGGTGTTGGGAATGGACGGATACCATGGAGCTTTCTGTTGGTGCAGAATGCCTCACGTCTTCCTGTCAGAATCTTATGTCCGTATGCCTGATGGCCTACATCCCAGACGATGCGGTCTTCAGGGGTATTGTACACGTAGTGTAAAGCTACCGTGATTTCCACAACACCCAGAGAGGAAGCAAAATGGCCAGGGTTTACAGCCACTTCGTTGATGATGTCTTCTCTCAATTCTTTGCATACCTCTGGCAACTGATTAATGCTCAGTTTGCGCAAATCATTAGGATATTTGATATTGCTTAACAGACTAAACTTACTTTTGTCCATAATTTAATAATTTTATAAGTGCAAAGGTAATGCT
>SKEL01003389.1_pt1 | contig 10545 bp, 5 predicted proteins | sample 4826741 | NCBI WGS metagenome assembly SKEL01 (sample SAMN11008810, study PRJNA524170) | human gut metagenome | biome: Human fecal sample; material: Feces; isolation source: fecal sample from pouch patient p33 | host: Homo sapiens | place: Israel: Tel-Aviv | collected 2016-03-22
TGTTTCTGGAGCGTCTGTACTTCGCCGTCGTTCTGTTTTCTCTCGCCGGAAAGTTCCTTCTCTTGTTTCTGCTGCAGTTTCAGCAGATCTTCCTTGACTTTCAGAAGTTGCGAGAGTTCTGTGGTGGCTTCCTCAAACTGTTTGTTGTCGGTATGATAAGGATGGGTCGTGCTGCCGCAGAGTGGACAAGGCTTGCCTTCGGTCAGGTTGGCACGATGAATCTCCCATTTTTCACTTACCATCAGGGTGTAGGCTTTTCGCAGCGTTAGGGTCTCTTTCTCCAAGATCTCGATGGTCAACTTGCCCAGGGCTTCATCTATCTCTGCGTTTCTCTTGCCCAAGCCCTGAATCCGCTCCTCATTCTTCTGTTTTTCTGCTGTGGCGGCATCGAGATGAGCCACAACCTTGATGGCTTGCTGGACATCCTGCAGTTTCCTGTCGGCTATGGTCTTGCTGTTCTGCAGTTCCTCTATGTTTTGTCCGGCAGTCTTGTTCTTTTCCGTCTCCCAAGCCTGTTCTGCGGCTTGCGTCGCTTCGTGCAGAACCTGTTTCTGCTTGGCAATCTCTTCCTTTGTCGTTTTGAGGGCAAGGTTCGCTTTCTCCGTTTCTGCTTCCCATTTTTGGATGTTTCGGGCGTTTTCCTCCACGTCTTTCAGGGCAGTTAGATTCTCTTTCTGTGCCAATTCCAATGCCTCTTTCTTTTCTTTCAGATTCGGCATTGCCGCTTCCATTTTTGTTTTCAGCGCTCTTGCTTCAGCGATGACCGGCAGCGCCTTTTCCAGCTGTTCCTGTGCCTTGCTTACTGCTTCCTTCAGACTGGTGAGAGTTTTCTCACTTTCGCTGATGGCAGACTCTTGACTTTTGATGTTTCCTTCCGCTTTCAGGATGTTTTCTTCCTGCTCGTGGATGCTTTGCGTCTGTCGCTCTATTTCCTGCAGCAGGTTGACGGCAGGCTGTACTTCATCGTGCAACTGCAGACGGAGAATCTGAACTTGCATCTCTTTGATGGCATTTGTTGCTTGCTCCATATCTGTCTGGCAAATAGTGATTTGATTTATTTGCTTATCGTTTTCCTCAAACCATTGCAGGTCTTTCGAGATGGCTTTCAACTGGCTGTCGAGTTCCTTCTCAGCTTTTTCCAACCGGGCAATTTCCTCCTTCAGTTGGGCGAGTTCTTCATCGTTCAGCAGGTTCTGTTTTACGGCTTCCACCGATGCAGCCATCTGGTTGTAGGCATCCGTCGCCTGGTCTTTCGCCTTCTTGATTTCAGTAGCGATGTTCGTATAAGTTTCCTCACATCCGATGAGTTTTTCCAGGAGTTCGTACCGTTCGTTTTCCTTTGCTGTCAGGAAGTTGGCAAACGAGCCTTGGGCGATGAGCACGGTACGGAGAAACTGGTCGTAGTCGAGTCCGATGATGTTCGGCAGCTCGTTCCAGTCGGCAGTTTCTTCCGTCATCTCTTCTCCGTTTCTCGTGATTTTATAGAGCGCAGTCTTGGCGTTCTCGTAGCGTACCCTTTGGAATCTGACGTGCCATTCTGCGCGGTAGATGCTGCCGTTGTTGGCAAGGAAGGTGAGTTTGCTGTAGCCTTCCTTCTTGCCACGGGTCAGGATGTTTCTACTATCGGTAGGAGCCAGTCGGTTGTTTTCGCTGGCATCTGTGCCCCCGAAAATCTCTATATTCTGGTTCTTGTCGCCTTTCTTCCTGGGGTAGCGAGGGGCGCGGTTGTAGAGGGCAAGGCAGATGGCGTCGAGTAGGGTAGATTTGCCACTGCCCGTCGGACCCACGATGCTGAAGATGGTGCTCTCGCCTAAGGCACCTTCTTCAAAGTTGATGACCTCGCCTCCCTGTTTGTCAAGCGAAGCGAGGTTGAGTATTTCGAGTTGTAGGAATTTCATAATGATGATGTCGTTAATAAATTGGATAACATTTTCTCCTGTCTTTCGTTCATCGGAGCATTGTGTCTGATGGCGAAGGCTTCCTTCAGCGTATCGAGCGGAGGACGGTTGATGATGTCTTCTATGCTGGTGATGTGCTGGGAACCCTGGATGGTGGAGAGGTCCAGTTGCGGGATGATGCGCTGGATCTTGCAGAGCACGGCATCCTTTTCGTTGACGAGTTTCTCCAGTTCCTTGATGTCATCGCTGGATAGCTTTTCCTGTTTCACCTTCAGCATCACATAGTCGAAGTGGTCGCTCAGTTCGCCGTCGGTTCTCTCCGAGAGTTCAGAATTGATGAGCTTCTGCCATTTCTTGAAGGTCAGTTCCTCCTCGTCTTCGGGCAGAATGCGGAGGGAATGCTGAGGCTTGTATTCCAGGAAATCTACTTTCCATTCCTTACTCTTGCCTGTTTTCTTTCCTTCATCGTCCATTCCGTTTTCCTTCTTTCCTTCCTCGTCACATCCGATGGTGATGAGGTCGATGCCGTGGGTGTAGTCTTTCTCTGCAAACGACATCGGGAGGATACTTCCCGTATATCTTGCCCAGTCGGTGTTCCAGATATGTTGCCGTTTGTGGATGTGTCCGCAAGTCATATAGTCGGGATGTTCGTTCCATCCTTCCAGGTCCACTTCCTCCTGTTCGCCGATGATAATCTTCTCGCTCGCATCTTTCTTGGCGATATCCGAACCCTTGGCGTACATGTGTGCCATCATGATGCACTTCCTGCCTGGGTATTTCTTTCGAGCCTCTGCCGTCAGTTCTCTCAGAAAGTCGTTGACCCCTTGCGAGTAACTGGCGTTCTGCACCACATCACTCCTTAGGAAAGGTACGGCGAGGATGATGACTTCTTCTCCTTCCTCGTTGGTTACGGGGATGATGAGGTCATCGAAGGAATAGAGCCAATGCCCGCCGGTTTTATCATCGTCCTCGCTTTCTCCCTGCTGCCGGATTTTTCTTACGTTTTCTCCCTGCTGCCAGATTTTCCTTACGTTTCCTCTTATTTCCACGTGGTATCGGGTGAGCAGCGGACGGGGAGCCTCAAGTCGGCTGGCTGAATCGTGGTTGCCGGCGGTAATGATGACCTGCATGTTAGGGCACAGTTGGGTAGCATCGGCAAGAAACTCGTAATAAACGGTCTGTGCCGCTGCCGATGGATTTCCGTTATCAAAGATGTCTCCTGCGATGAGGAGAGCATCGGGCTTTTGTTCAGCGATTTGTTCCAGGAGCCATTTCAGGAAATGCTTGTGTTCAGGCAGACGGTCGTTGCCGTGAAACAGGTTGCCCAGGTGCCAGTCGCTGGTTGCTATTATCTTCATACTCATAAGAATGTCTAATCTTAGTCTTTTGCTTAGTCTTTTGCTTGCAATCCTTTGACCTTTGGTTTGCAATCTGACTACAAAGTTAACACAATTATTTGGGATACGCAAAGAAATAGGGTCAAAAAACAAAGAATATTGAATGGAAAAGTGAAGATATTCAGGAAAAGTCTTGGTTAATATAGGATAAAGTTGTATCTTTGCCTAGCAGAAAGTTTCGTTCATTACTTTTGAATGTACGTTCAGAACTTCTGAATGTGCGTTCAATACTTTTGAATGTAGGTTCAATACTATTGAACGGAGATTTCTATTAGGGTTAGTAACAATTATCCTTAGGGTTAGTAACAATTATCCTTAGAGGCGGGAACCATTATGCTGAATGGTGAATAAGAAATCACTTAGGTATAGTGGCTGTTGCAATAAGGAGTGATAACAATCTGAATAAGAAAGGAATCGTCATGACAAAGTACAAGTTGCAAGAGATGCCCGATGTTCATAACACAGGCAAGCGTAAGGTTTATCCCAAGATAGTGACCAACCGGACACTATCCAGAAAAGAGTTCATCAAGAGGATGCAGGGCTACCATCGTGGTATTTCGGAAAGTACCACGGAGGCTGTGTTGCTGGATGTGGCTGATATGCTGGTAGAAATGCTCTCCATGGGCTACAATGTGAATCTGGAAGGTATCGGTACCTTCTCCCTCTCCCTTGGTTTCGAGGACGATAAGCCTACGGAAATGCAAAGTGCAGAGGATAAGATGACGTATCGCAAGGTGGGCGTGAAGGACATCAATTTCAAAGCGTCTTCTGAATTTATCAGGGAGGTGAAGCGTGAAACCGATCGCGACCTGGAACGAGATATGGGTGGCGTAAAGGTGATTCGCAAGCAGCTCTATTCCAGGGAAGAGCGCATCGCCCGTGCCCTGGAGGTGATAGAGAAGAACGGAGTCCTCACCCTAGGCGATTATGCCTCCATCAACAACCTGAGCCGCACTGCCGCCTCTATGGAACTGAAGGAGCTGACAAATGACAAGACTTCGCCGATAGATTCGTTAGGTCGTGGCAGCCATAAGGTTTGGGTGAAGAGGAAAGCATAAAAAACAGGAGTGTGGCAATAGGTGATAATAAAAAATGCCCTTATTGTCACGCTTAAAACGCTAAATACCAGAGTGTTATCAGAAAGTGTGGCAATAGTGACATTAGTTTAGAGAAAAAAGATTTTTCTTTAAATAAAAAAATGACTCGCTTGCAGTTCTAATGGGATGCAAACGAGTTCTGTTGCTGCAAAGATACAAAGATTCTTTGATAAAACAAACTTTTTGAAAAGAAAAATCACAAAAAGTAGCTTCATTTTATATAATTGAAGGGCACTTGCCGAAGGTGAGTCAAGTTTCGCATGTGGTTCAAGCACGGGCTGAAGACCCAAAGCTCCTAGCCACCACACGCCCTGAACCAACGGTCACCGGCGCGTAGCGGAAAGGTAAAGGGCAGAAGCTCCTATCCCATGGCAACACCCTGGGTATTAGGGCGTTGTAACCTTGTGCCCTGTAAGGGAAAAAGCCTTGAATATAACCAATTTTATTGGGATTTGAAAGAAACTTTCCGATTTTCTTGCAAATCCCAATTCTTTTTATTACTTTTGCAGTTGTCTTGCTGTGGATGGCTGGCGATGAGTCGCTGGCTTGGTAAAAATCCATGGCTTGGCCTATCATAATTAAGAAAGACGTTCTCTACGTTTTCTTCTGACCTATTGAAATCTGGTAAATTACAAAAGGTGTTCAGAGGGAGACAGCAGTGGGCGTCTACCCACTGTGTATATACACATGGCATAGGTGTGCCCCTTCGTCTGGAGGGGTACACTCTGTGCTATCATATATATACCCGCTTGGCGTAGGCTCTATTGCTTCTTATCCTTGACACCAGGGTTTTACCAGAACCTCAATAGGCAAGGGTAATGCGAGTGATAGATTCCCTACGCCATTTCTGTTGATAGTAAATCAGCTATCCTATTCCTTATCTTGCGATGAGGCTGGACTAGAATCAAAATAATCTTTTAAAATCAGATGGTTTCTGCTTTCGGGAATCGGTGGAGTAATAGGATGGCAAGGCTTTGCTATGCTCCCATCGGCAATGGAAGCTATGGCAAAGAAACTGCAACTCAGCTATAAGGAAATCGAATCCCGATTAGAATCGTTTAAAACTAAAGTGGTGCCAGCCTCTGAGGTTGGCTACGAGATACTGAAGGCTTTTGGTAAAAGCGAAAAGGATGTGTCGAGATACAAGGAAGGAAAGGGTATCTTGAAGACATTCGACGGCTTGCTTATCAAAGGCTTGTTCTGCTATCAGGCTGTAGATACTTTGCATCTTACCACCAGGTTGGAGGCATTGAAGACTGATGCTCAGGTAAAGAAGGCTGCACCAAAGATTATTGCGGTGAGCGATGGTGAAACCCTCCTTGCTTATGATACTCGTGAGAATGATACTTACGAGCAGAAACTCGTCAAGATGCACAGCGACTTTGGCTTCTTCTATCCTTTGATGAACGTAGAGCGAGTACACACTACGGCCGAAAACCCTGCCGATGTGAAGGCTGCCGAGAAACTTGCCAAACTGCATGATGAGATTCGTGCTTATAACGAATATAATAGTGATGACGACTTGCACGACCTTAACATCTTCATTACCCGCCTGCTCTTCTGCTTCTTTGCCGAAGACACAGGTATCTTTGCCGAAAATCTCTTTACCAACTTTATCAAGCAATTTACCAAGGAAGATGGTTCCGATCTCGGCGAGATGCTAGGTCAGGCATTTCAGGTGATGAATGTGCCAAACAAGGAGCGTTCGGAAGAACTTACCAAGGAAATCAATCAGTTTCCTTACGTGAATGGCGGTCTTTTTGCCTCTGACATTCCTATCCCAAAGATGGGTTATAAGGCTAGAAAGATTATCATCGAATGCGGCGACTTGGATTGGAAGGATATCAATCCGGATATTTTCGGTAGTATGATTCAGGCGGTGGTGAATCCTGATGTGCGTGCCAAGGAAGGTATGCACTACACCAGTGTGCCTAATATCATGAAGGTAATCAATCCGCTCTTTATGGATGATTTGAGAGGGGAATATAAGAAACTGGAAGAGTTTTACGAGCAGAAGAAGAATCTGTATGATTTGAGCTTATTGACTCATAATCAGTTTACTGACGAGTGCCGACCAATCATTAATGGTTGCAATAGGTTGATGGTAAGAATGAGCAAGATGAAGTTCTTCGACCCAGCTTGTGGTAGTGGTAATTTCCTGATTATCACTTATAAGCAGTTGCGCTTGCTCGAAATGGATATTCTGCATCTCCGCAAGAAATGTACGCAGGAGCAGATGCTCGACTTTATCGATGGTTCGTGCATCCGTTTGAAACAGTTCTTTGGAATAGAGCTTCTCGACTTCCCTCACGAGGTAGCCATGCTTTCGCTTTGGCTTGCCGAGCATCAGATGAACAACAAGTTTCACGCCGATTTCGGTGTGAATGTTGCCGCCTTGCCTTTGCATAATATCGACCAGATAAAATGTGGTAATGCTTGTAGAATGGATTGGGAGGTAGTATGCCCACATACCAAGGATGAAGAAGTGTTTGTATTTGGTAATCCACCGTATTTGGGGAGTAAATTACAAACCAAGGAGCAGAAAGAAGATATAAGTTATGTCTTTGGTAAATTAAAGAATAGTAAGATGCTGGATTATATCTCAATTTGGTTCTATTTGGGAGCAAAATATATTCATGAATCTAAAGCCAAGTACGCTTATGTGAGTACAAACTCAATATGCCAAGGAGAACAAGTATCTGTGCTTTGGCCTCAAATTTTGAAAATGAATGAAGAAATAGCTTTTGCTTATACTTCTTTCAAATGGACCAATAATGCAAAATATAATGCCGGTGTTACTGTTGTGATTGTTGGGGTGTTCAATAAGAGTAATAATAAGAAACTATTGTTTACCTCCGACAAACAAATAGAATCTTCTGTGATAAATCCTTATTTATCTGTAGGAACAGAAACGATAGTACATAAGGATGTTCATACACCTGATGGCTATCCGAAATTATGCTTTGGCTGCATGCCTTATGATAATGGTAACTTGTTGTTCAACAAAGTTGAATATGAAGATTTTATATCCAAATATTCATCATTCTCTAAGTATTTGCGAATGATGTATGGTTCTGAAGAATTTATAAATGGGAAGCCTAGATACTGTTTGTGGATAGACGAACAGGATGCTGATGAGGCATTGAAAAATGAAGAGATTGCTAGGCGTGTAGAAAGAACTAAAGAACTTCGGTTGGATAGTACTGATGCTGCTTGTTTGAAATTGGCAGAAAAACCTTATCAGTTTAGAGAGCATCCAATATTAGATCGAGACAAGATTATCATTCCTCGTGTATCGTCTGAAAGGCGAAAGTACATTCCTATGGGATTTTTGGACAAAGAAACTGTTATTTCAGATTCAGCTTTCGCTATCTATGATGCATCACTATGGCTCTTTGGCATTCTCACCAGCGAGATGCACATGGTATGGGTTCGTACTGTAGGAGGCAGATTAGAGACTCGTTACAGATATTCCGCAGGTCTCTGCTACAACACATTCCCCTTCCCATCCATCTCCGACACCAAGAAGTCTGAGATAGAAGAGGCGGCAACGAATGTTCTTCTGGCTCGTGAAAACTATCCAGAGAAGACGCTTGCAGATCTTTACGACCCTGAAAAGATGCCGGAGGATTTGCGTGCTGCACATGAGGAACTGGATGCCATCGTAGAAAGCTGCTATCCTGGCGCTCCGTTCCCAAATGATGAGGCTCGATTGGAATGCCTCTTTAAACTCTATGAGAAAATGACAGCTAACAAGTAATAATTTGAATGGCTTATGAACAAGATAAATGATAACATCGTTGATATCAAGTATCAGCAAACGGGTAAATCGAGTAATACCAATGAACTCGGTATGCGAGAGATGCAAGCCAAGGCTTACGAAGCCCGCAACCATCGCTTTCTGCTTATCAAGGCGCCACCGGCATCTGGCAAGAGTCGCGCCTTGATGTTCATCACCCTGGATAAGCTGAAGAATCAGGGCATCAAGAAGGTAGTAGTGGCTGTACCGGAAAAGAGTATCGGCCGCTCTTTCCAAAACACCGACCTGATGAAGTATGGCTTCTTCGCCGATTGGAGGGTGGCGCAACAGTATAATCTTTGCGATACTGACGACGAGAAAGAGAAGGCGAAACGCTTTAAAAAATTCTTCCATCAAGATAAAAACAGTATCCTGGTTTGCGCCCATGCCACACTAAGAAACGGCATGAAGGAAATAAGTGACGAGGAGTTTAATGATTGCCTCTTGGCGATAGATGAGTTCCATCATACTAGTGCTGATGTGAACAGTGGACTGGGCGACATCGTGCGCCGGGTGATGAATAATTCCACCGGTCATATTGTTGCCATGACGGGCAGTTACTTCCGAGGTGATGGTGTTCCGGTGTTGAGGGCAGAGGATGAGGCCCGTTTCTTCCCGGTTACTTACAACTATTATCAGCAGCTCAACGGTTATCGCTATCTCAAGAACCTCGTCTTGGGCTATCACTTCTATCATGGCAGTTATCTAGACCATATCGCCGAGGTGCTGGATACTACCAAGAAGACCATCATCCATATTCCGAGTGTAAACTCCCGAGCATCCAGCGGTTTGGGTAAATACACGGAGGTGGATGAAATCATCAAGATTATCGGTAAGGTAGAAGAACGTGATTACAACAATGGCGGCATCTATCACATCAGAACCAAGGACGGCAGACTGCTGAAGGTTGCCGATTTGGTGGAAGACCATGCTGAGACCCGCAACCTGGTACAGGGATTTTTGCAGAAAATAAAGAAGCGTGATGATGTAGATATTATCATCGCCCTAGGTACTGCCAAGGAAGGTTTCGACTGGCAATGGTGTGAGGAATGTCTGACCATCGGTGTGCGTGGCTCGCTGACCGAAGTGGTGCAGATTATCGGAAGATGCACCCGTGATTGCGAAGGCAAGGAAACGGCTAAGTTTGTGAACATGATAGGAATGCCTGATGCCAATCAGCCCGATGTGAAGGTGGCGGTGAACGACTTTCTGAAAGCCATTACGGCTTCGCTTCTGATGGAGCAGGTGATGGCGCCTAGTTGGCATTTCAAGACGGTGAAGGATGTGGATAGTGATGAGGGTAGTCCGCTGGATGCCCGTAACCTGGTGATAGAGGGTTTGAAACCTTTGTCGAGCGAGAAGACGAAGATGATTGTAGAGGAGCAGTTGGATGATTTGAAGGCTTCTATCTTGCAAGACGAACTGGTGGTGAAAGCCATCAGCGGAAGTACTACGGCTGAAACCATCACCAAAACGCTCATTCCGAAAGTGATTCGTGAAAAGTATCCGGATTTGAGCGAGGACGAAGTGGAAGAAGTTCGTCAGCGCCTGCTGCTTGATACCCTTGTCAAGGGTGGTGAAGTGGTGGATGATAAGGGAAATCCTATCGACTTCGATGCTTCGGCAAACGATGAGGAGAAGGAGTCAGAAGGCAATCGCCTCATCAAACTGGCAAACCGAATGATCAATATCGACCAGTTGAGCATCAATCTGATTGATTCCATCAACCCTTTCCAGCGTGCTTACGAAGTGTTGTCGAAGAATGTGGATAAGCAGACCCTGAAGATTATCCAGGATACGATGGCTGAACAGAAATTCGATATGACCATCGAACATGCGATGATGCTGTTCAAGGGACCCTATAAGCAATGGGTGGCAGAGCATGACGGTCTGCGCCCAGACATCAACGACCCTGACCCGAAGGTAAGGGAACTTGCTGCTGCATTCCAGAAACTCAAGAACTTGAAGATTCGAAAGATGATGGGATTGGAGTATGAGCCGGAAAAGTAATTCAATACTTAACATTCAATACAGATAACGATGGATTGGCCAGAAGAATTATTGGAAATATTTGATGACCCCTTGTTAGCGGATGTACGTCCGAAACCGAAGGCGCCAACGCCAGATGACAGGCTGGCACAGAAATTGCTTGAAATCAACAAGTGGGTGGCAGAGCATGGTAGCGAACCTACAGCAGATGGTGGCTTGAAAGAAAAGTTGCTTGCTGCATCGCTCAAGGCTCTGCGAACCAAGGTAACAGATAGTCTAAGACAGTATGATGAGTATCAACTGTTGGGATAGGCTATAGTTTTTCACCTTATTATATATATAGTGATATGGATATAGATAAAGAA
>SKEL01003282.1_pt1 | contig 10532 bp, 10 predicted proteins | sample 4826741 | NCBI WGS metagenome assembly SKEL01 (sample SAMN11008810, study PRJNA524170) | human gut metagenome | biome: Human fecal sample; material: Feces; isolation source: fecal sample from pouch patient p33 | host: Homo sapiens | place: Israel: Tel-Aviv | collected 2016-03-22
ATATCTATTTTCCCTCAAGCGGAAACACTCTTTCTGAAATGAGGATACACTTTGCAAAGGTACAAAAGATATTGCAGAATATAGATGTTTTTAATATTTTTAATGCAAGTAAGAAAATAATCTTGATGAAAAGCACCGGGTTTAGGATATTTTTTATATCTTTGCAAGTAGATTGCATATAGATTGCACATAGTTAATGTATCACTCTTAAACAATGATTGATTATGATTACATTTCCATGCGCCAAGATCAACCTTGGCTTAAATATAGTAAGCAAGCGCGCTGATGGTTACCACAACCTGGAAACCGTGTTCTACCCTATCCCCCTGACTGATGCCTTGGAGATCAAGCTGATGGGAGAAGAATTTCCTAGCGAGGTAGCCTGCGACCTGAAGATTACAGGCAATGCCGTGGATTGCGATGAACAGAAAAACCTGGTGGTGAAGGCTTATAATATGCTGGCTGCCGACTTCAAGATTCCCCGCATTCATACGCATCTCGTCAAGCGTATCCCATCTCAGGCAGGAATGGGTGGCGGCTCTGCGGATGCTGCCTATATGATCCGTCTGCTCGATGAGCGTTTCCGCCTGAACATCGGTATTCCTGAGATGGAGCGATATGCAGCCAAGTTGGGTGCTGACTGTGCCTACTTCATCAGTGCGGACCCGGAGAATGGAGATACTGCCTGCTATGCTGAGGGTATCGGCGATGTACTGATGCCAGTAAGCGGTCCTGGAGATAACATGAAGGGATATTACATCGTGATTGTAAAGCGTGATGACATAGCTGTAAGCACCAAGGATGCCTACGCTGCCATCACTCCTAAGAAGCCTGCGAAGTGCTGCCGCGACATCGTTCGCCAGCCTATCGAGACCTGGAAGGAGGAACTCATCAACGATTTCGAGGCGCCTATCTTTGCGATGCATCCAGAGTTAGCAGAAATCAAGCAGAAGCTCTATAATCTGGGGGCCGCATATGCAGCTATGAGTGGTAGCGGCAGTGCCATCTTCGGCATCTTCAAGCATAAGCCAGCGAATATCGAGGAGCAGTTCGAAGGAATGTTCTGCAAAGTATTAAAACTTTAGATTTTAAACACGACACAATGAACGAAGAAACACATCAGAAACTGATGACTATCAAGCGAAGCTTTCGCTTGTTGATGAATGGTCCGGGTTCGCAATCCATGCGCGACAAGGGCTTGGGATATAAACTGAATTGGGGTGTACCCTTCTATGAATTGAAGAAGATGGCGCAGGAATACGGCAAGGATTACGACCTCGCCATCGAACTCTGGAAGGAAGACATCCGAGAGTGCAAGATTCTTGCCACCCTCATCATGCCCGCCGATAAGATGCTTGCCGAGATAACGGATATCTGGATGGAACAGGTACAGAGCCAGGAAATGGCAGAAATGCTTGCCTTCAATCTGCTGCAATATGTGGAATATGCGCCGGTGATTGCGTATCAATGGATTGCAAGCGATAAACCGCTGTATGAGATTGCCGGTTTCCAGCTTCTTGCCCGCCTCTTTGCGAATGGTAAGGAGCCTAACGATCGTGGAATCAATGAATTCCTGGATCAGGCTGCCGTGGCATTACAGGGTGATAATATGGGAGTGAAGCATGCTGCCGCCAATGCTGTGATGCGCTTCTGCGATTTCGGAGAGGATTTCGAGAATATCGCCAGAGGGGCGCTCAAGGGTATCCTCGAAATATAATTTTATCTGCGGAGATTCATACATCGGATCTCACGCAGAGTTTTTATTCATCGGATCACGCGGAGTTATCGGAAACATTCTTGCTTTCCGGATTACGCACGGATTAAACGGAAAGCAATAATGTTTCCGATAACTCCGCACATTCCGATGAAGAATATCACATGAAATACTTCTGGTATTCGTTTTCGAAATTCGGAGTGAAAACACCCTTGCCGATGTTTTCCTTGATTTCTTCCTTACTCCAGAATCTGCCGCCAGATAACTCTTCCTGGCTCGGCTTCACCTCACCATCATACACACATCGGTGAACATACACCAGTTCCTTTTCTCTCTGACTCTCAAAGACATAATGTCCTAAAGACTCCGGTTCGAAATCGGTGATACCCAGCTCCTCCCTTACTTCTCGATGAAGCGCCTGGTTCACACTCTCGCCTAAATCCACATGTCCGCCACAGGCAGTATCCCACTTATCAGGCTGGATATCCTTCCATGCCGGACGGTGCTGGAGATACAGTTCTCCCTTACTATTGAATACATGCAAATGAACCACAGGATGCAATATTTTGCATCCATCATGGGCATGACCTCGGGTGATGGCACCCAGGATATTACCCATTTCATCTACTATCGGAAATTCCTCGTTCTTATTATCTGTCATTATCTATTATTATAACGTTATTTATTATTTATAACGTTCCGTACTCCTCAGAATAGCGGAGCATCTGGTCGGTATAGCTCTCCTCATAATCGAGATTTACGTCGATAGGATTACCCTCCTCATCATAGACCAGCGTCATTTTAGGATTGATGAAACCCTTGTATGGAGCCAGGTTCAGTTTCTTGTATCTCGCCAGAATCTCGCGATGCAAGTCTGAATCGATATTCACGGCATACTTCTCCACCAACTGGCGTGCTGCCTCGAAATCTCCCTCGCTCTTGATTCGCTGAATCTCTGCAAGGAGATCTCCGAAGAGATGACGGAGCTTCTCGTAATCATTCACCTTCACATAGGTACGGGTGGTTACGATATTTCCCTCAGCATCCTTCAGGGCATCCTCGGCAGAAGCATAGCTTACTTCTTCCGTACCCAGTTCCACGGCTCCCTCGGCATGCTCCAGGGTCCACCAGGCAATGAGGGCACGGTTTCTCATGTGCGCCTCCTCTATCTTGTCACCCTCCTTGATTCGGATGGTCTGGGTGAGCAAACCGTTCATCAGATAGCTGTAATACTGCGCCTTGTAAGCTTCATCATTCGGAGTCAGCCCCAACTCAACCAACTTATGGTCAGCCACATAGTACAGACCGAAGAGATCGGCTCTCGCCTCCTCTATCGTGTTGCCATACGCCTTCAGGGCATCAGGATCGGTGCCAGGAAGAAGCTGACCGCTGCCATGTCCCAGACACTCGTGAAGGTCGGTATGCAAGTCGTCAGTGATATCAGCATACTGATTCATCAGCGCCACAGTCTCCTCATCGATGACAAACTCATCTCTGAATCCGTTGCCCTGAGCCGCCTTGTTGTAGGCATCTGTCAGGTTGCCGATGGTAACGCTCTTCGAACCGTGCTCCTGACGGATCCAGTTGGCATTAGGCAGATTGATGCCGATAGCCGAAGCAGGATATTCCTCGCCGCCGAGCATCGCCGCACAGATTACATTGGCGGTAACACCCTTCACCTCTGGTTTGCGGAAACGTGGATCCACAGGCGAATGATCCTCAAACCACTGAGCATTCTGACTGATGGTCTGGGTTCGCTGGGTAGCCTCCAGGTCCTTGTATTCCACGATACCCTCCCAGGTACCTTTCAATCCCAATGGGTCGCCATATACCTCGATGAATCCGTTGATGAAATCCACCATGCCTTCGTGCTGCTGCACCCAGGCGATGCTGTATCGGTCGAAATCCTCGAGATTACCAGTGCGATAGAACTTCACGAGCAGGTCGATGACATGCTTCTGTCCCTCATTCTCAGCGAATTTCTGCGCCTTGAGCAACCAGGACACGATTTCCTTGATAGGCTCACTATAGAGTCCATCCTCCTTCCACACCAGCTCAATCATCTCGTTGTTACGCTTGGTGAGCTTGGAGTTAAGTCCGTAAGATGGCGGTGTCGGGTTAGACGCATCCTTCAATCGGGCATAGAATCTCTCCACTTCCGCCTGAGTCACATTCTCATAGAAGTTGCAGGCAGAAGTCTTTACCAGGTCTTCGCCATCGGTCTGGTTCACTCGCTTCGGCATCACCTCCGGATCGAAGATGACAGGTACGAGCTGAGCGAGGAGATCTTCCTTGCTCTCACCTCTCTTGAGCGGCAACTCATCCTCAGCGATTTCCTCCATCAACTGATAGAAGAATTCCTCAGAGAATCCCGGCTTGAATTTCTCGCAGCCATAATGATGATGGATGCCGCTGGCAAACCATACGCGCTTCAGATATACTTCGAAAGCCTTGAATTCTTCGGAATCGCAAACGGAAGAAGTTTCGATTTGAGTAGTAGAATCGCATACAGTCTCTGTGTTTTCGATAGCCTCTCCGATTATACCCTTGTAATGACGATAGATTGCCTCCAGGGTTTTGCGAATGCGCAGGTTGTACTTTCCCTGCTGGTCGAACGTGATATCACGTCCCATCAGGGTAGCCTTTGCCAGGCAGTAAATATACAATTTCTGATTGAGCGACAAAGCATCGAATCCCTTCAGCTCGTAACGCAGCATCTGGATGTCGGCAAAGCGCTCGTGGGTGTTTACATTACAATTTGCCATGTTCTAAACCTTTATTTCTAGCGCAAAAGTACGACAATTATTTGGATTTTCAAACTTTTCAGCCAACTTTTCTTATTTTATTGAAAGAAATGTAATAAATCTCCCGTTTTTTACGTAACTTTGCAGGAATATCCAATGTAAAAGAAGAAAAATAGTTAAGAAATATGCAAATCAACGAGATATTGAAATCTTACTTCGGATACGATTCCTTCCGACCCAACCAGGAAGCCATCATCCGGGAAATAATGCAAGGTAACGACTGTCTGGTGCTGATGCCGACGGGCGGAGGAAAGAGTCTGTGCTATCAGGTTCCGGCACTGGCCATGGAGGGAACAGCAGTGGTCATTTCGCCACTCATCAGTCTGATGCACGACCAGGTGGAAGCCCTCAAGGCGAACGGCATTCCAGCCGAAGCTCTCAACAGCGGCAACGATGTAACCGATGACCTCATTATCCGCAGAAGATGCGAAGCGGGCGAACTGAAACTGCTCTATGTTTCGCCCGAAAAACTCCTCAGCGAGATACCTTATCTATTCAGCAACATCAAGATTTCGCTCTTCGCCGTAGATGAAGCCCACTGCATCAGTCAGTGGGGACACGATTTCCGTCCGGAGTATTCCCAGCTCGGACTCCTGCACGAGAAATTCAATGGCGTGCCGGTGATGGCGCTCACGGCTACAGCCGATAAGATTACCCGAGAAGACATCATCAACCAGCTGCATCTGAACGGCCAGACCTTCGTGAGCAGTTTCGATCGTCCGAATCTCAGTCTTACCGTGCGCCAGGAAAGTACGAAGAAGGAGAAGCTGAAATTCATTTACCATTTCATCGCCCGTCGCCCAGACGAGGCAGGCATCATCTACTGCCTCTCGCGCAAGAATACGGAGATGGTGGCAGAGGCTTTGCAGGAGCATGGCATACAGGCTGAAGCTTACCATGCCGGACTCTCCGCCCAACAGCGAGCCTCTGTACAGGAACGTTTCAAGATGGACCAGATAGAAGTGGTGTGCGCTACCATCGCCTTCGGAATGGGTATCGACAAGGGCAACGTGCGCTGGGTGATTCACTACAACATGCCGAAGAGCATCGAGAGTTTCTATCAGGAGATAGGACGAGCTGGAAGAGACGGCGCTCCTGCCGATACTGTATTGTTCTATTCGATGGCAGACATCATCACCCTCCGTTCATTCTGCGAAGAAAGCGGACAGAAATCGGTGAATCTGGAAAAACTGAGAAGAATGGAAGAATACGCCGAATCGAGAGTCTGCCGAAGAAGAATCCTCCTGAATTATTTCGGAGAGACCTCCAGCAAGGATTGTGGTCATTGTGATGTCTGCAACAATCCTCCCCGCACCTTCGATGGTACCGTGCTTACCCAGAAGGCGCTGAGTGCCGTGGTAAGAGCGGGCGAAAAGATTGCCGTGGGCACCTGCATCGAGATATTGAGAGGCATGCAGACTCCTGCCGTGGCGCGCAATCATTACAACGAACTGAAGACCTTTGGTGTGGGCAAGGATGTAAGCGTCCGCGATTGGCAGACCTATCTGCTGCAGATGCTCCAGATGGGATTCTTCGAGGTGGCGTATAATATGCATAACCAGATGAAGGTCACGCCATTGGGCTGGAAGGTTCTCAAGGGAGAACACCAGGTTTCATTGGCGATTATGGAGAACAAAGACCTGCAGAACAGGACTCAAGGAAGAGGAGCCGGAGGAAGAGCAGGAAGAACTGGACATGGAAACAGACAGGATTCCGACAGTCATCTTCCTTTCAGAGATCATAACATCCCAGTGGTGCATGCCGAGCGTGTGATTTTCGAGGAAGAAATGGCGGGTGTAGAAGACAAGAAGCTTTTCGAGTATCTGCGTAAGATCCGCAAGAATCTAGCCGATGAACAGGGCTATCCTCCATACATCGTATTATCAGATAAGAGTCTGCACGAATTGACGAAGATGAAGCCAACCACCCTCCAAGCATTCGGTCTCATCAGCGGTATCGGCGAATTCAAGATCAAAAAATACGGCGATACCTTCATCAAGGCAATCAGGAAATATACAGGCAAATAAAAAATAAGACACTGAAGTTTCTCATGTGGTTCAAGTACGGGCTGAAGGCCCAAAAGCTCCTAGCCCAGGGCGGATGCCCTGGGCTAGGAGCTTCTGCCCTTTCAGGGCGTGTGGGGGCTTTCTTGCGAAACTTGAGTAAGACAAAAAAAGAGGTAATCCATTCATCTGGGTTACCTCTTTTTTTATGATGAAATGGGGAAGCTTAATTATTCACGCTACCTCCCACAATATCGAGCAATTCATTCGTAATGGCCTGTTGACGACTCTTGTTGTACTGCAGATTCAGTTCACGCAAGAGCTCATCGGCATTATCCGTAGCAGTCTGCATGGCAACCATACGGGCTGCATGCTCACTCGCCTGACTATCCAACAAAGCAGTGTAAACCATCAGATGAAGCTGCTTAGGAATCAATACACCCAAAACAGTCTCCAGATCCGGCTCCACGATGAAGTCATCGTTCAGAGGATGCGCCTCTGCACGTTGTCTTTCATCCTCACTAGCCTGCTTCTGGCGCAGATACTCCTGAGCCTTCGCCGTAGCCACATTCGATGTGATGTCACGGTCGTTGTCCTCTCCTATCGCCTCAGTGCTGAGGTCGATAGGCAGGAAAGTCTTCTGGGTCAGGATCTGCGAACCGGCACTCTTGAAATGGTGATAGATCATCTCCACCTTGTCGAGTTCACCAGCTGCATACTGCTTGGCAAGCTTGCGGGCGATGTCTGCACAAGCGCCAGAATTAGGATGATCAGCAAGATCCAAGAAGTTACCGCCAATCTTCAAACCCAGCTTCTGTGCCTTCTCAGCCACCTTTCTGCCGATAGGATATACCGTGATGTCGTCAATGCCATGAGCCTTATACTCGTCCACCGCCTGAATCATCATCTTGATGACGTTGGAGTTGAAACCACCACACAAGCTGCTGTTAGAGCTATATACGATGAGAGCCACACGCTTGATTTCCTTGTGCTCCACCTGCAACTCATGGTCCACATTCGGAGTACTCACCAGGAAGCTCTTCAGGATATGCTCCAGCATATTCTCATAAGGCAGCATATTCTGGATAGCGACCTGAGCATGATGCAACTTGCTGGAAGCCACCATCTTCATCGCACTCGTAATCTTACGGGTACTGTTGACGCTGGCGATGCGAGTCTTAATCTCTTTTAACGACGGCATAGGCTATTACGCTTTATATTGTCCTGCTACATTAGCCATGGTATCCTTGATCACCGCGATACAATCGTCGGTAAGTTTACCATCAGCCAAAGTCTCGATTACGTCGGCGTGCTGGCTGCGCATAGCGTCGAGGAACAAATCCTGGCACTCGCGGACCTTGTCCATTGGCACGTCGTGCATCAGTCCGTGCACACCACAATAGAGGATAGCCACCTGCTCGCCCACTGGCATAGGGCGATACTGAGGCTGAACCAGCAACTGGTCATTCTTTCTACCACGGTCCAGTGTCATGGCTGTTACGGCATCCATATCGCTTGAGAACTTAGAGAAAGCCTCCAGCTCACGATACTGAGCCATATCGATCTTCAGGGTACCAGCCACCTTCTTCATACTCTTGATTTGGGCAGAACCACCTACACGAGATACAGAGATACCTACGTTGATAGCTGGGCGGAAACCCTGGTTGAAGAGGTCGGTCTCCAGGAAGATCTGACCGTCGGTGATAGAGATCACGTTGGTTGGGATGTAGGCAGAAACGTCACCAGCCTGGGTCTCGATGATTGGGAGGGCTGTCAAAGAGCCACCACCCTTCACCTTGCCCTTCAGGCACTCAGGAAGGTCGTTCATCTGCTCTGCTACCTCCTGCTGGTCGTTGATACGAGCGGCACGCTCCAACAGACGAGAGTGGAGATAGAACACATCACCAGGGTAAGCCTCACGTCCTGATGGACGGCGGAGGATCAGTGATACCTCACGGTAAGCCACAGCCTGCTTACTCAAGTCATCATATACTACGAGGGCTGAGTAACCGCGGTCGCGGAAGTACTCACCGATAGCCGCACCGGCGAATGGTGCATAATACTGCATGGCTGCAGGATCGGCAGCGGTAGCACTTACGATGATGGTATATGGCAGGGCGCCGTGCTCCTTCAGGTTCTGTACCAATGCTGCAACGGTAGATGCTTTCTGGCCGATGGCTACATAGATACAATATACAGGCTTGCCTGCCTCATAGAAACTCTTCTGGTTGATGATGGTATCCACTGCGATGGCAGTCTTACCGGTCTGACGGTCGCCGATGATCAACTCACGCTGTCCACGACCGATAGGAATCATGGAATCCACAGCCTTCAAACCTGTCTGCAGAGGCTCCTTTACTGGCTGACGATAGATCACACCAGGAGCCTTACGATCCAGCGGCATCTCGAAAGCGCCGGTGAGATCGATATCACCCAGACCATCGATAGCCTGACCCAGAGGGTTAACGACACGACCTAAGAAGTTGTCGTTCACGCGGATAGAAGCGATACGGTGAGTACGCTTCACGCTCTGTCCCTCCTTGATGCCAGCAGTAGGACCTAAGAGGACACAACCTACATTGTCTTCCTCCAAGTTCATGACGATAGCCATCGTGCCATTCTCGAACTCAAGAAGCTCATTAGCCTCTGCATTGCGAAGACCGTAGATACGAGCCACGCCATCACTGACGGTAAGCACGGTACCTACCTCGTCAAACTGCTGAGAGCCATTCACCTCCTGGAGCTGCTGCTGAAGCACTTCAGACACCTCACTTGGTTTAATTTTATCTGACATTGTTTATTTACTTTGAAATTTGAACTTTGAAATTTGAACTTGATGATTATCTTATTATAAAGAAGTAACCCTTTCCGTTCTCTTTCCGTTTTACTTTTTGAGCTGTGTCAGAATGTTGTTGAGCTTGGTCTTCACGCTCGCATCCATTCTGTAAGTATCATACTCAAGGATGAAACCACCAATCAAGTCAGGGTTCACCTCAGTCTTGAACTCCACAGTACCTTGCGTTCTCTGCTCCACCATCTTGCGCATCTTGTCCTCCGTAGAGGCGTCAACGGCAGTGGCGGTGATCAGCTTACCGCGGATGATGTTCTTCTGTTTCCTGTAAAGAGTGATATACGAAGCAGCCATGAATTGCAGGGTGCTCTCCCTATCCTCCTTCAGGACGAGTGCGATGAACTTCTTGCTCAGATCCGATGGGTTCTTACCCAGGGCTGTGGTGAGAAGCGCCTGCTTCTTGTCCTTGGAAAGCATAGGGTTGTCTATCGTAAATCTCAGTTCAGGCACGTCGATGTAGCTCGTGTAGAGCGTCTGCATCTCCTGGTACACCTGATCTTCGAGCTTCATGCCGAGTGCAGCCTTGATGAGGGCACGGGCATAACGCACCGATATTACACCGATATCCATAAGCTTTACTGTTTGTTGTCAGAAGAAACCTCGTCCAGCAGTCGATTTATCATATCCATCTGTGCCTTGTCGTCAGAGAGCTTAGCCTTGAGCACTTTTTCTGCAATCTGTACAGAGAGCTCGGCAACCTGTCCACGGATTTCGCGGATGGCGTTCTGCTTTTCTGTCTCAATCTGCGCCTTGGCGTCAGAGAGCAGACGAGCGCCCTCTTCGCGAGCCTTGTCCTGTGCTTTCTCTACGATGGCATCGCGGGTATCAGCAGCCTCCTTGAGGATGGCAGCCTGCTTCTCGCGAGCTTCCTGCAAGATGGATTCACCTTCTTTTTGGATATTGGCAAGCTTCTCGTTGGCTTCGTGAGCTTTACGCAAGCTCTCGTCGATGTAGGCCTTACGGTCGGTCACCATCTTGATGATGGCTGGAAATCCAGCCTTCCAGAGGATAATGAAGACGATGATGAAGACCAGTGTCATCCAAAAAAGCAAACCGCTATCAGGAATCAATAAATCCATATATACTGGTTAAAGTTTTACTTAAACGTTTTATTTTAATTAACTCTGGAAAAGGTCACCCACCCGCCCTCACAAAGCGAG
>SKEL01003395.1_pt1 | contig 10524 bp, 9 predicted proteins | sample 4826741 | NCBI WGS metagenome assembly SKEL01 (sample SAMN11008810, study PRJNA524170) | human gut metagenome | biome: Human fecal sample; material: Feces; isolation source: fecal sample from pouch patient p33 | host: Homo sapiens | place: Israel: Tel-Aviv | collected 2016-03-22
TGGATCCTTGATAATGTGCCGGGAGCAAGAGAAAGATCAGAAAGAGGAGAATTATTATTTGGAACTGTTGAGACATGGCTGATCTGGAAACTGACAAAAGGTGCAGCACATGTGACAGATTATTCGAATGCATCACGTACGATGTTATTTAACATTAATACACTGGAGTGGGACGATGAGATTCTGGAAGAACTGGATATTCCAAAATGTATGTTACCGGAACCGAAACCATCAAGCTGCATCTACGGAGAGGCAGATCCGTCTTATCTTGGAGGTCCGATCCCAATCGCAGGAGCAGCAGGAGATCAGCAGTCAGCTTTATTCGGCCAGACATGTTTCAATGCCGGAGAAGCAAAGAATACATACGGAACAGGATGTTTCCTGCTGATGAATACAGGAGAAAAGCCGGTATTTTCTAAAAATGGTCTGGTTACGACCATTGCATGGGGATTAGACGGCAAAGTAAATTATGCGCTGGAAGGTTCGATCTTTGTAGCAGGAGCAGCGATCCAGTGGTTGAGAGATGAACTTCGTATTATTGATTCTGCACCGGATTCGGAATATATGGCAAAGAAAGTTAAAGATACGAATGGATGTTATGTAGTACCTGCATTTACAGGACTTGGAGCACCACACTGGGATCAGTATGCAAGAGGAACCATTGTAGGAATTACACGTGGAGTGAACAAATATCACATTATCCGCGCAACACTGGAATCACTGGCATATCAGGTAAATGATGTTCTTGTTGCAATGAAAGCAGATTCCGGAATTGATCTTGCTGCACTGAAAGTTGACGGCGGCGCAAGTGCCAACGATTTCCTGATGCAGACACAGGCGAATATCATTAACGCACCGGTAAACCGTCCGCAGTGTGTAGAGACAACGGCAATGGGGGCTGCTTATCTTGCAGGTCTTGCAGTCGGATACTGGGAAAGCAAAGAAGATGTGATCAAGAACTGGGCAATCGATCAGACATTCGAGCCTAAGATTGATGACGAGCAGAGAAACAAGATGATCAAAGGCTGGAACAAAGCTGTAAAATACGCTTACGGTTGGGCAAAAGAAGATTAAAAACTGAATAAAGACAGATAGAAAAAGGGGGAAATTTCTATGTTACCTTATATTGCTGAATTTTTAGGAACAATGATACTGATTATTCTTGGTGATGGAGTGGTTGCGAATGTAAACCTTAATAAATCAGGAATGAAAGGTGGGGGAACAGTTCAGATCACCATCGCCTGGGGACTTGCAGTTATGCTGCCGGCATGTATATTTGGGGCTGCATCCGGAGCATCCTTTAATCCGGCACTGACACTGGCGCTGGCAATCGACGGAAGTTTTGCGTGGTCTATGGTTCCGGGGTATATTGTAGCACAGTTTGCGGGAGCATTTGTGGGAGGCGCAGTTGTATATCTTCTGTTCAAAGGACAGTTTGATGCGACCGAAGACCAGGCAACCAAGCTGGGAGTATTCTGTACCGCACCATCGGTTCCGAATCTTGGTCTGAATATTTTCAGTGAGGCAGTTGGAACATTTATACTTGTATTTGCAATCAAAGGAATGGCAAATGTTCCGGAACTTACAGACGGACTTGGCAAATTTATTGTATTTGGAATCATCGTTTCTATAGGTATGTCACTCGGTGGTCTGACAGGATATGCAATCAACCCGGCAAGAGATCTTGGACCACGTCTGGCGCATGCAGTACTTCCAATCAAGGAAAAAGGAAGTTCAAATTGGGGATATGGAATTGTGACATTAATAGGTCCGGTAATAGGAGCTGTTGCTGCGGTATTGCTTTTTGGTGCTATTCCGTGGTAAAATAACAAAAAATAGAACAAGAGGCGTGAGAGAAGAGAGCCTGACAGGATAACCGCATATTCGTGATGCGTTTACTTGTCAGGCTCTTTTTTCAAAAAATCATACAGATATTAGATAAGGAGAGATAAAAATATGTATGATGTGATAATAATTGGAAGCGGAGTCTCAGGCTCTGCAGCAGCAAGGGAATTGTCCCGTTATAAAGTAAAGGTATGTGTATTAGAAAAAGAAGAAGATGTCTGCTGTGGAACGTCAAAAGCCAACAGTGGAATTGTACATGCAGGATATGATGCAAAAGAAGGATCATTGATGGCAAAGTTAAATGTCCGCGGAAATGCAATGATGGAACAGTTATCGAAAGAACTGGATTTCCCATTTCAGAGAGTTGGTTCGCTGGTAATTTGTCTGAGAGAAGAAGATATGGATAAATTGCAGGCATTATACGACAGAGGAGTGGCAAATGGTGTTCCGGGACTTCAGATCCTGAACAGAGAAGAAGTGCTCGAAATGGAGCCGAATATTGTAGATAATGTATATGCAGCACTTTATGCACCATCAGCCGGAATCGTATGTCCATTTGGATTGAATATTGCGATGGCAGAAAATGCCTGTGAAAATGGTGTGGAATTCAAATTTGATACAAAAGTACAGAAATTGGAAAAAAAGGATGGTATCTGGGAAATTTACACAAATCAGGGTGTGTTCAAGACAAAATATGTGGTGAATGCGGCCGGCGTTTATGCAGACAAATTCCACAATATGGTCAGTGAAAAGAAGATACACATCACACCGAGAAGAGGTGATTATTGTCTGTTGGATAAAACAGCAGGCGCACATGTGAGCAGGACAATATTTGCTCTGCCAAATGAATTCGGAAAAGGAATTCTGGTTACACCGACTGCACACGGCAATCTCCTTCTTGGACCGACAGCGATCGATATAGAAGAAAAAGAAGGAACGAATACGACAAGAGAAGGACTGGATCAGGTACTTACAAAAGCAGGACAGAATGTAAAAGATATACCGATGCGTCAGGTAATTACTTCATTTGCAGGACTTCGTGCACATGAAGAAGGACATGAATTTATCATAGAAGAAGTAGAAAATGCGAAAGGATTTATTGACTGTGCAGGAATTGAATCTCCGGGACTTACAAGCAGTCCGGCAATCGGTGAGATGGTTGCGGGGATTTTGAAAGAAAAGCTTCATTTGGAAGAAAAAGAAAATTTCATTGCAACAAGAAAAGGAATCCTGGATCCAAACACTCTGACTAAAGAAGAAAGAGTGACATTGATCAAAGAGAAACCGGCATACGGTAATATTATCTGCCGATGTGAGATGATCACAGAAGGTGAGATTATCGATGCAATCCATAGACCACTTGGAGCAAAGTCATTAGACGGCGTAAAGCGCAGAACCAGAGCAGGTATGGGGCGGTGCCAGGCCGGTTTCTGTTCCCCTAGAACGATGGAGATACTGGCAAGAGAACTGGACATTCCGATGTCAGAGATCACAAAATCCGGAGGAAAATCCCAAATTATCACAGGAACGAATAAGGATCAGCTGTAATAGAAAAAGGAAGATAGATTATGAAAACATACGATATAGTAATTATTGGCGGAGGCCCGGCAGGACTTGCGGCGGCCGTATCAGCAAGAGAAAATGGGATTCAGGATATTCTGATCCTGGAAAGAGATAAAGAACTGGGTGGAATTCTGAATCAGTGTATTCATAATGGTTTCGGTCTTCATACATTTAAAGAGGAACTGACAGGACCGGAATATGCCGGAAGATTCATCAAACAGGTAATGGATCTTGGAATCGAATACAAATTACATACGATGGTTATGGACATCAGCTCAGATAAAATTGTAACAGCGATGAACCGGGAAGAAGGATTATTTGAAATACAGGCAGGTGCAGTCATCCTGGCTATGGGATGCCGCGAACGTTCCAGAGGTGCATTGAACATTCCGGGGTATCGTCCGGCTGGCATTTACTCAGCAGGAACAGCGCAGCGGCTGGTCAATATGGAAGGGTATATGCCGGGAAGAGAAGTTGTAATCTTAGGCTCTGGCGATATCGGGCTGATCATGGCAAGACGTATGACACTGGAAGGTGCAAAGGTCAAAGTTGTAGCAGAACTGATGCCGTATTCCGGTGGTTTAAAGCGTAATATTGTACAGTGCCTGAATGACTATGATATTCCTTTGAAATTAAGCCACACGGTTGTAGATATCAAAGGAAAAGAAAGAGTTGAAGGAATCACACTGTCAGAAGTGGACGGTAAAGGAAAGCCGATTCCGGGAACAGAAGAAGAATACACTTGTGATACGTTATTACTTTCCTGCGGACTGATTCCGGAAAATGAGATATCCAGAGGTATGGGCGTAGATATGAATCCTGTGACATCCGGACCGAAAGTCAATGAAAGCCTGGAGACTAATATCGAAGGTGTATTTGCATGTGGAAATGTACTGCATGTACATGACCTGGTGGATTTTGTGTCGGAAGAAGCGAAGACTGCGGGAAGAAATGCAGCAGAATATGTGAAGAACTTACAGGCAGATACCGACGATAGAGATAAGCATAGTAGGGAAGAGGCAGCGGAGATTGTATTGAATCCGGTAGAAGGCGTGCGTTATACAGTTCCAAGTACCATTAATCCGGTTCATATGGATGAGAATCTTACGGTGCGCTTCCGTGTGGGCGGTGTATACAAGAACTGTTATGTAAGTGTATATTTTGATGAAGAACGTGTGATACATAAGAAACGTCCGGTTGTTGCACCGGGAGAGATGGAGCAGATTAAACTTACGAAAGAACAGCTTATGAAGTATCCGGGTCTTAAGACAATTACAGTAAAGATAGAGGAGGCGTAGAGGATGGGAACAGTAACAACGAGAGAACTGACATGTATCGGCTGTCCGATGGGCTGCCCTCTGATCGTGACGATGGAAGCCGGCGAAGTGATCAGCGTAACAGGAAATACCTGCAAACGAGGAGACGTATATGCAAGAAAAGAAGTGACTAATCCGACCAGAATCGTAACTTCTACGGTAAGAGTATCCGGCGGTGATGCGGATATGGTATCAGTGAAGACAAAGGAAGATATTCCGAAAGGAAAAATCTTTGAATGTGTGAAAGCACTGAAGAGTGTGGAAGTTCCGGCACCGGTACATATCGGAGATGTACTGGTGAAGGATGTGGCCGGTACCGGTGTGGATATTGTGGCGACGAAAAACGTAGAATCTGCATAGAATTTACAACCGGCACAAATACATAGAAATATACAAAATATGTAAAAATTTGCTATAATGGGTTCAGATTAAAAAATAAAAATGGAGAGATGATCGTGGAACCATATTATTACAGCAAGATGAACAAAGTACAGCAGGCAACCTATCATGCAATTCGGCAGGGACTGCTTGAAATCTCAGATTCAATACAGATTCCAGGAATGGAGGCGGAGGAACTTTATAATGTATTCTTCCGCCTGCGTCTGGATCATCCGGAAATCTTCTGGGCAACCGGGTATAAGTACAAGTATTATCCGGATTCGCCCAATTTCATTTTTATCCCGGAATATTTATTTGATAAAAACAAAATAAAGGAACATCAAAAAGCACTGAAGTCCAGAGTAGAAAAGCTCGTAAGACCGGTAAAAGATAAATCCGAATGGGAAAAGGAAAAATATGTACATGATTTCATCTGTGAAAATGTACACTATGATAAATTAAAAAAGTCATATTCCCATGAGATCATCGGACCGCTCGGACAGGGTGTCGGGGTCTGTGAAGGAATTGCAAAATCAGTGAAAGTGCTGTGCGATGCACTCGGGATCTGGTGTATGATCGCAGTCTGCAGTAACAATCCGGAGAAAGGGATCAAATACCGTCATACTTGGAACATTGTGAGAATTGGTGTAAATTATTATCATCTGGATGCGACATTTGATAATACACTCGGAAATGACAAAAAAGAAATCCGCTACGACTATTTCAACCTGGATGATAAAAGTATTTTCAGAGATCATGAGCCGCTGATCGCTCCGGCACCAAAGTGCGAAGAAGGGGACCATTTCTATTATAAAGAGAAGAAACTGTCGTTTACAAAGACAGAAGATGTATATAGAAGAGCATTACAGACCGCAAAAAAAGGAAGAGTATTTACGTTTCACTGGCGGGGCGGTTATCTGACGAAAGCTGTTTTGGAAGAACTTCTGGAGCTGATTCAGAAAGCCGGAAAAGAAAAGCAGAAGAATGCAAGGATCAGTTTGAACTGGCCGCAGGCGGTATTGCGATTTGATTATGTAGAAGATCATGGGGAAGCGGAACCGGAAGTTGTGGTTGAAGAGGCAAATGAAGGAGAGAAAGAATAGTGGATGCATTTGTAATGTTGCAAGAGCTTCTGGAACAGGAACAGTTTGAGCTGATTTTTCCGGAGCGATCAATTTCAGGGCAACCGGATATCCGACTGGTATATCTGATGAATGATGCGGTGGAAAGCTTTCTTGTATTTCACAATGCCAGAATGACAGGGGAATACAGACCGGACTATGAAGGAGAGATATCGACATCGATAAGCTTTGAAGATACGGAGTACATTCTTGTGGTTCATCAGGGAGATTCTGTCGTCACGATATTTTTCGAAGATCTACTGACAGATGTCCATCTGTATGATTATGGTGAGATCGGACATTTCTGGAAGAAGAATTATGAATATCTGCGGCAGCTGGAATACCGTCTGGCTATTATGAGAGACAAGTATGACTATCTGGGTGAGGAATACTGTACACCAGAGGAACAAAAGCTTGCGATGCTGGTGGATTTTCCGCCGCTTAATTATTGCTGTTATCCTGCAGTGCCGGAACAATACATCATCCCAAGAGTAGAGCCATGGGTGCCGACAGAAGAAGCAATTGCAGTGATGGAGGAACTGGCTGCAGAGGCGGATGATAAAGGATTGCTGAAGATATTAAAGAACTACCGGAAACATCCAAAGCCATACATAGCAAAGAAGATTGCAGCAATGCTTCACCGGAATGCGCATGTAAAAGTGGTCGATCTGTTGGATGAAAAGTTGAGAAAAACAGTGTCTGTATATGAAAAGCGTTCATTTGGGAAAGAGATGGATGTAAGATGTCAGCAACTGATGCATAAGGTGGAAGAAAGAAGACAGCAATTGCAAAAGGAAGGAAAAGCTTCTGTTATCTTAAGAGAAGAACCATTTGAGATTGCAAAAGACAGTATCGGTTATCAGATTCATCTGATGATCTGGGAGAAGGGAATCTTAAACAGGAAAGTGAAAATAGAGAGTTATTCGCTGGAAAAGAATAAAGAATAGCAGATGTTTGTCCGCATGCCAGTATTAAAAATGGGCATCCACACCGGATGCCCGAAAGGAAAAAAGTTATGAAAAAGAAAAATGATATATATAAACTCGGTTGTTGTCTTTTATTAAATAACCGAAGGATTTTTTAGGCGAAGCCAGACCAGATAAAAGTTGCTTCATATTTCTGATACCTGAGTGACTTCTTTGTTGTTGATGATTATATAATACATGGCAAATGTTTCTAATTTGTGTTATAAGGCTAAAGAAAATATGAAAAATCTTAAGATAATCTGTAGGAAATCTAAAGTGAGTAATAAGACTTCCGATAGAAGAGGTTGAGAAAGTGTTAGCACAGTAAAATCAAAAAAAAATATCCCTGTGTAACTGCTTCTCTGCTGAGTTTATTCAGCTTTCTGATAGATCAGGCGGCTATCACCGCTTTTCAATGTAGTATGCCCACAGCATGTGAAGCCTAATTTGGCGAGCAGATGCTGCATCGGGATATTATCATCGTGTGTATCAATCTTAATATTCGGAAACTGTTCATAAGCCCAGTTCAGGCAGAACGTGGCAATGCCTTTCGTGTCCGGTGCTGTGGCAACTCTGTGAACAACGGCATAAGGGCAGGAATTCAACCAGGAACCGTCAATGTTCAGATAATCGGGATCTTCTTCCGGATGAAAATAGAATACACCGCCAATCCGTTCCCGGTCATTTGCCCGGATGATACAGATATGTAAGCAGCCGGAACGGATGTCCTGTGTAGTCAGTTCTAACGGAGGATAGTTGTCCTTCCACTGGTCAGGGTTTCCATGTTCTTTCATATATTCCCGGGCATAGGCATAGATTGCAAGGATATCCGGGAGGTCATTCATTGTCGCTTTTCTGATCTGCATAAAAATCTCCTTTATATATAAAGCGTTCGTTTATTTTCGTAATTGTGGGAATATCTCGATACTCCGCTCCAGAATTCCCTTCATGTATGCAATCGCAGTGCCATAATTTGTGATCGGGATATCTGCATCATCGGCACATTTCAGGCGGTATTTCATCTCACGCTCGTTCAGCATACATCCACCACAATGGATGATCATCTTATAGCGGGTCAGACCCAGAGGAAATTCGGTTCCGCTGGTAAATTCAAAGGACACGTCTTTTCCGGTATATTCGCATACCCAGCGAGGAAGTTTGACAGTACCGATATCGTCACACTGACGATGGTGGGTGCAGCCTTCGCTGATCAGAATGGTATCTCCGTCTTCCAGTGTGTCTAATGCACGTGCGCCTCTGACAACTGTTTCCAGATTCCCCTTGTATCTTGCAAAAAGGATAGAAAATGAAGTTAAAAGGATATCAGAAGGTGTATCTTTGTCAACTTCTTTAAATGCCTGACTGTCGGTGATCACAAGCGCAGGTTTTTTGCCCAGTGAGTCCAGAGTACTCTTAAGTTCCGTCTCTTTTACCACAATGGCAGTTGTACCGGCATCGAGAAGATCACGGATCGTCTGCTGTTGCGGAAGAATCAGTCTTCCCTTTGGTGCCGCCGAGTCGATCGGAACCACCAGCACGACAAAATCCCCGGGTTTTACAAGATCACGCACAATGAATCTGGAAGAATCCTCAGAAGGAACCAGAGATCCGAGCCGTTCCTTCAGTTCATGAATATGAAGATGTTCTGTGGTATTGGTCCACAGAATATTTTCCAGAGGAATCTTATATTTCAGGTGTGTGGATACGATCATTTCCTGGTGTACATGTTCGGATACCAGATCAGCTTTATTGAGGACGAGCAGGAGAGGAATTTTTTTATCCTGTATACGTGTAAGAATTGCATTGTCCTGTGGGGTAATTCCGGTGGTTCCATCAACTACAAGTACAGCAATATCTGTCTTGTTCAAGACCTGATAGGCTTTCTGGATACGAAGTTTTCCGAGTTCTCCTGTGTCATCGAGACCTGGAGTGTCAATCATGACAACCGGACCAAGCGGAAGTAGTTCCATGGCTTTGAACACCGGATCGGTCGTGGTTCCGCGTACATCGGATACGATTGCCAGATTCTGTCCGGTAAGTGCATTGATCAGGCTTGATTTTCCGGCATTACGCCTGCCAAAGATTCCGATATGTGTACGTTCTGAAGAGGGTGTGCTGTTTAAACTCATGATGTATTCCTCGCTTTCTGACAGCTATGTGTAAAGCTGACTATATAAAAATGTTAAAACTGTATGAATCTGCGGTATCGTTTCAATGATTAAATATTCAGGGAATCTCCACGGTCTGTTACAACCTGATATCCAACGGATTTCATCCGCATTTCCAGACAATGTCTGCACTGGGCGGATTCATCTCCGGTACAGATCTTATTATCATATAGAAGATAATCTTTCCGGACTTCCGTCGGTGAGAGATTTGGCATTACGACATTGGCTCCGGCAAGGATTCCGAGTTCACGTCCTTTCGGATGGATGGTTCCAAGTGCAGTTGTGGCCGGAAGCAGAACCTTTGGAATCATCAGACGAATCAGACCAAGCATATATAAGGTAAGTTCCAGTGTTCCCGTAGCTTCTCCGGCAAATGGGGTATCATGGTGTGGGATGAACGGACCGATTCCAATCATGTGTGGATTCAGTTCTTTCATGAAAAGCATATCTTCCGCCAGATATTCCGGTGTCTGATAAGGCGATCCCACCATGAATCCGCAGCCGACCTGATAACCGATGTCCTTTAAGTTACGCAGACACTGCTGTCTGTGGCCGGGACTAAGGTTTGATGGATGAAGCTGTCTATAATGTTCGTGATTATAAGTTTCATGACGCAGAAGATAACGGTCGGCGCCTGCATCGAAGTAAGCCTGGTAACTTTCTTTTGATTTTTCACCGATGGAGAGGGTGATGGCGCAGTCGGGATATTGCTCTTTGATCATCCGGATCAGATGGATGATGCGTTCATCTGTATAATATCCGTCTTCTCCACCCTGCAAGACAAAGGTACGGAAGCCAAGGTCATATCCTTCTTTACAACAATTCAGGATGTCTTCTTCTGACAGACGATACCGGTGTGCGTTTCCATTGCTTTTCCGTATGCCGCAGTAGAGACAATCATTTTTACAATAGTTGGTAAATTCGATCAGTCCGCGCACGTAGACGTCGTGTCCGTAATAGCGGTGGCGCTCTTTGCGTGCCAGGGAAAAGAGATATTCGGAAAGTTCCGGGGTACGTCCCTCGATCAGTGTGATCCATTCTTCTTTGGTAAGTGTATGTTCCTTGTGTAATTTATCAATGAAACTTTTTTGATTTTGGTTATCTGTATTCATTTATAGTTGTCCTTTAATTGCTGGTTGTTGATAATCATCTCCATATAGTATATCAT
>SKEL01003396.1_pt1 | contig 10522 bp, 9 predicted proteins | sample 4826741 | NCBI WGS metagenome assembly SKEL01 (sample SAMN11008810, study PRJNA524170) | human gut metagenome | biome: Human fecal sample; material: Feces; isolation source: fecal sample from pouch patient p33 | host: Homo sapiens | place: Israel: Tel-Aviv | collected 2016-03-22
TTAATCGTCCCTTCAAAATCCCCCAAGACCAGATCCCCTTGCTTTAACCATTCCTGAGCATAGTGATAATTCTCGGAAAAATCATAGCTTCCCTCTTCCTTGGCGGCGCTCATGTAAATCAAGTCATGATAGAGTTGATCTCCATTTGCCATGATCCGAGCCGTATGCGGTAACTGATCTGGATGAATTTCTTCTTGCTTTTCAACGACTTCCGGCATTTCTAGCGCTGTAATGGGAAAACCATTCCATTTTTGAACCCACAAGACCAGATTTGCTGCCGCAAATACTGTAATCAGCAAACCATAGACAAACTGTTCGTTGGTCAGGCGAAAAGCGGTCACCTTTCCCAAGCCAATATCAAGCCGATAACGCCTGAGTAGCTCTTCCTGCCTTCCGCCACATGGTTGCCCTTGAGATAGAGTTCGAAGATGAAATCCTGAGCGGCATCCAATGCCTTGCATCGCTTGCTGAGCCAGTAACGGCGGTCGTTTCTTGCCCGCTGGATAATCTCGGGACGGATATGTTTCAGGAATCTTTCTCCCTCCTTTTCGCCAAGAATATCAAAAACATTGTTCAATACATGGAAGAAAATGTGGTAATATCCGCTGAATCTCACTTGTTTATCTGCCGATGCCGTGCACACGATGTAACTGTAGAAATTCGCCTCGCCCTCGTTGGCAACACCCAGGAAATGGGCAAACTCGTGGGCGTAGGTGGCAGGATAATCGTGGGCGAGAATATCGCCGTTAAGGGTGAATTCGCAGAAGAAAGGCCCCATGCTTCCTGTAACCCCCGACATCGAACTGATGGGTGTGAACACCATCGTCTTGGCATGTGGATGCTGGTTGAAAGGTCTGTTGATGCCTTCCCGGTATCCTATTTTGTTATATTCCTTCAAAACTGCATCCCGCACCCGGTTCTTCAAGGCATCATCCACGATGCTATCAGGGGAAATGCTCTTCCTGGCATTGCTTAGAGATGCATTGCTTAGAGCGTTGAGGCTATCTGCGTATTGATAGGCAAATTTCTTAAATTTGGCTTTCGATACTTCTACTGGTTTCATGCCTATTCTAACATAGATGTTCGGCTGTGAATAGTTCAATCCCCAGGCGATGTAGAACCAGGCATACACCCACAGCAGATACTCCGCCACTCTTCCGAAAACCCTCTTCTTGTTGGGATAGCATCCGTTCCTGATGTTTTGAGATTTTCTGGGTTTCAGGAAGATAAATCGTTTGGCGAGTTTCTTCCTCAATCCTATCTCGTAAATAGGATAGAGGATAACCCAGGCGATGCTGAGGGCGATGAAGATATCGCCCACGGCAAAGGGGAAGAATCCCGAGATGGGCGAGAGAAGGGTGCCGATGACGGGATAGATGCGGGTGGTGTAGATGAATCCCCAAAGCGGAATCATCTTCGTTAGGGTAACGAGGATGAGCAATGCTATCAGCACCCCATGGCGCCACTTCAATGATTTGAACCGTAATGCAAGCAATTTATGCCATGCATCTAATCTATATAGTTTCTTCATTTTGCTTCTTTTTAAAAAGTTTGAATATGCTCTGATACAGAGAATGTTTTGCACTTTTTGAGCCTATTGTGCAATGATGGTGCAAAATTACAAAACTTTTCTGAATAATTGACACGACGAGCCTGTTTTTTTTTGTATCTTTGCGGTTGTAAAGACAGATTATTAACATCAAAAGCATGGGAGGAACTATTATGAAACAGACTTTAGAAGAATTCGAGGCTAGGGGCCTTGAGTACGAGAACCTCTATAATGAGGAAGATGAGCGCAGAGAATATAATTCAATTTGGTACACCTGAATTATTGTAAATTGTTAGTTTGGTTATCCTGATTGGATTATTTGTTATATAAAAAGGTTAAGATAGATTAGGATAATAAAAGGCTATGCCCTATTGCTCGTTCTGATGCAATAACAGCATAGCCTTTTTTATGTATTTTCGAAGTTTCTCTTGCTTTCGAGGCTTTTCTTGCTTTCGAAGTTTTTCTTGCTTTCGAGGCTTTTCTTTTTCTATTTCTCAAAATGCTGGTAATCCTTGCTGTGTTTCCAGTCGCCTCCCCATCTGAATCCTTTTGCCTTGAAGAGGCGGTAGCAGAGGTCGCCTTTTCTAATCATGTAAACATGATGCTTGCTGCGGTCGAGATAGGGGCGTGCCGTGGCTGGCTCCACCACATCCTTGCCGTTTTTCAGCCGTTTGTGATAAGGGTTATAGAGTGTGTTGATGTCGATGGCAAGTCCCTTGCCGTGCTTCGAAACGGTATGGGTATGCGAGATGAAGCGGAAGTTGAAGCTGGATGAGTTGTTGGCTCTCATCGCCCTTTCGTCATTGGCATCCCAATAGTCGATGAGCCTCATCCGCTCTATCGGATATTTCGCTTCGTAGAGCTTTTTGAGAATATCGAGCACATCTGCCGCTATCGCCTTGTTCACCACCATTTCTCCCACTATTTTTCTGCCGTCCTTATCCACATGCAGGCATCTCAGATATCGCAATTCACTTCTTGCTACGGTGCAATTCTTTTTATACGTCTTTCCTTGCATCAGGTGGAAAATATCATCAGGAATGGGGGATGTGGAGAAGAAATGCTTCTCTCCAAGTTTTCTGATGGTTTGCTCGCTGATTATATCTCCCGGCTTCTGCGCCTTGGATGGAAGGCTGCAAAGCATGGGAAGAGCAAGGTATAGGATGATGGTCTTTTTCCAAAACATAATTCTTTCTCCTTAATTTTTATTCTCTTAATTCTTTCTTGATTTAATTCTTCTTCTCCTTGTTTTGATTCACAGGGATATAATGCGAATCCTTGATTTCGCCAATTACGATGATGCTATGGAGACTTCCGATGCAGTCGATATTTCCCAGGGTATTGAGCATGAAGTCCTGATAATCCTTCATGTCACGTGCATACACCTTGATCTGGAAGTCGTAATCACCGGTGGTGTTGTAGCATTCCGTTATCTGGTCGATGGTTTGTACGGTATCCATGAATTGCTGAATCAAATCGTGGGTGTGCTGCTTCAATCGGATATTGCAGAGCACAATCACGTTGTGTCCCATCTTGTGATGATCCACTATTGCTCCATATCGCTGGATGTATCCCTCACGCTCCAGTCGCTTCTGTCGCTCGAAGGTGGGAGAAGGGGAGAGGTGTACTCTTGCGGCAAGTTCCTTCACGGTGAGTCGGGAGTTCTGCTGCAACAACTTGAGTATCTTGATGTCGATTTCGTCGAGATTTTCTTCTGTAGCCATTGTTTCTTTATTACTGATTTTATTCATTTTTGCAGAATAATATTCTGCTGATTTGCTAAATACGCTGCAAAGATAGCATATTTTTCTGAATTACGAAGATTATTTGGCAGATAAAATTCTTCTTCTTACCTTTGCACTCGCGATTCCGGATGCAAAGAGCCGTTCATAAGTAGAGAATGAGCAAATAAAGAGTTATTCACATCAAATATGAGTTATTCACATCAGATAATAATAAGGAGATAAAATAATGAGCAACGTAAGAAATATACATTTTGAGGCAGTGGGCAGCTATTTGCGCCCTGCAGAATTGAAAGAAGCAAGAGCTAAGTTTGCTGATGGCAAGATTTCTGCTACCGACCTTCGCTGCATCGAAGACCGTCTGATTACTGAGGTCATCAAGCAGCAGAAGGCGCATCGCCTGCCTCATATCACCGATGGCGAGTTCCGCCGCAGCTATTGGCATCTCGACTTTATGTGGGGATTCAATGGCGTGGAACATATCGAACTGGAGCATGGCTACCAGTTTCATGGCGAGGAGACAACCAAGGGTTCTATCCAACTGACTGGCAAGATTACCGGTGAGAATCATCCTTTTATTAAGGATTTTCTGTTTGTAAAGCAGTTTGAGGAGTTGGATGCCAAGGGCGAGTATATCTTCGAGGCAAAGCAGACGGTGCCTGCACCTGCACAGTTCCTTGCTGAGTTGTTTCGTGGCAAGAATGCCGAGAATACCCGCAAGTTCTATCCTAATACCACCCAGCTGATAGAGGATATTGCCCAAGCTTATCGCACCTTCTTCCAGGAGATTTATGCAGCCGGTTGCCGCACCATCCAGCTCGATGATTGCACCTGGGGAATGATTGTGGATAGTGATTACTGGAAAGCAAAGGTGGGCAACGGCTTCACCCTTGAACAGGAAGCCCTGCAATATCTGAAGGTGAACAACCTTGCCATCGAAGGCAAACCAGAAGGATTGACTATCAACACCCACGTATGCCGAGGCAATTATCATTCCTGCTATGCCACCAAGGGTGCCTACGATGCCGTAGCTCCTTATCTTTTCGCTCATGAAGATGTAGATACCTTCTATCTGGAGTATGACGACGAGCGTTCAGGTGGTTTCGAACCATTGAAATATGTGGCAGATGGCAAGAAGGTGGTTCTGGGTTTGGTAACCTCCAAATCTCCTGTGTTGGAGGATAAGGCTACGGTCATCGCCAGAATCCACGAAGCTGCCAAATATATCCCTCTCAATCGTCTGAGCCTCAGTCCTCAATGCGGCTTTGCCTCTTGCGAAATCGGTAATAAACTGACCGATGCTGAGCAATGGGCAAAGATAGATCTAGTTAGAGAGATTTCCGAGGAAGTTTGGGGCTCTTCTTCTTTCTCCGATGCAGAATGATGTAGCCGGAAAGTAAAACCAGCGAAATCAGTAAACCGGAAATAAAGACGAAGAGGTCGGAAAGGGGACCTAAGAATGGAGAATAGCATCTGCCCACGTGGAGTTCTAAAGCCACATTCCAAAGTGACATTGGGGTGGCTGAAAGCAACTCTGGGGTAGATGCAGTTTCACCTAAGCTCGCCCCTTTGCTATAATCGAAAATCACTTCTTTTCCTCCAAAGAAGTCCTTGGAATAACCGCTGACCAAAGAACTGGAAATCGGAATCATCGATTTTCCTTGGTTGGCTTTCCCTGTGAAATAATCCACAATCAGATTCTTTTCAGGATTCCAACGGAACATACCGCTGAATGATCCTATCAGCCAACCACCCTTGCCATCACTCTCGAAAACATTCACGCCCATCGGACTTATCTTTGGTGATTGCTTCTTATCCAATAAAACCGGCTTCTGGCAGAAATGCTCATCTACTCGCAGAAAACCTTCTGAGGTAGAAACAAGCCAGTTGCCTTCTGCTGCATCCCATCGGATAGCGCGAAGTTTATCGTGCCAGACATTTCCATCCTTCACCTTTTCTGTAGTTTTGTTCATCGCCAGAGGTATCATCAAAGGTGGTCGGAGACACATACCTGTTATCGCTAGCCAGAGCGTAAGGATGATGGTGGCATATCCCAGCTTGTTATGCCATTTGGCATTGAAAACCATCTGTTTGCCAAGTTTCATCATTCTTTCTCTTGCCTGTAATCTCTTCTGTCGGCGGATACGGTAAGGAAGAATGAAAAGGATGATGCCCGTTATCGAAAGGATGATAAGTACGATGGCGATGGCATCCACCACCAGTCTTCCGGCTAATCCGAAGAAAGCACCGCTATGCAGGTTCCAAACGGTCTTGAAAAGGGTAACTTCCGGAATAAAACCTTCCGGTTGACCGATGATTTTGCGGAGAACATTCGTCTTTTCGCTGATCGCATCCCTTTTTTCGTTGGCAGCATCCGTCTTCTTTCCGGATATTTCATAAACGGCAGAACGGGTCATGGCGATGATGCTTGTACTGTCTTTGGTCAATGTAATGTCAGCGATACGCTCTTCATTATCTGCGAGCGGAAACATCTTCCATTCCTTTCCATCGAAGCGATATACATCCATCATGGCTGCGCACCAGATTTCTCCATTCTTCGTCTGTACCATGTTGCGGATATTCCTGCCATCCACGTTCTTGGGTAATCCCTTGTTAAAGTCTTTCCAGCTTTTCATCTCTGCATCCGTAAGCCATACGCCACCATAACCATACGCCAGGATGGAATCACTTGGAGTTTTGCTGATGCGGTGATTGATCTTGATAGAACCTTTGATGATGCCGTTGTTGAAATTCTTGATATGATAAGCCGATGGCATCAGACTTCTGCTTACTTCACAACCGGCGAATAGCTGGCGGTGATTTAAAATGATACCTGATACGCAGAATACCAACATAAAGACAGACAGTACAAGTCCGAACCAACGATGGTATTTCTTCCATGTAAAACGTTTCTTCTTTTTTTCTCTCATTGTTGTTTTCTACTAAACATTGTTGTTTTCTACTAAATGGGTTGCAAAGGTAAGAATATCTATCTACTTCTGCAATACCCAAAAATAATGATTTAGGATGCTTCTGTTTTTTCTAATCTTTAGTTTCTTCACTTTTTCACTAAAAAAGTTTGGTGATTTCGTGATTTACTAGTAACTTTGCACCCCGAATAAAAAATCATCATTCATTAAGAACAATAAGAAACTAGAAAACAAGGAAAAATGGAATATATGTCTCAAGAAGGCTACGATGAGCTCGTGGCCGAACTTCAACACATGGTAAACGTAGAGTTGCCTGCCGTTCGTGATGCAATTGCTGAGGCTCGCGACAAGGGTGACCTCAGCGAGAATTTCGAGTATCATGCTGCCAAACGTGAGCAGGGCAAACTGTTGAGCCGCATCAGCTTCAAGCAGAAGGTTTTGGAGAATGCCCGTGTCATCGACAAGTCTCGATTGAAGAGCGATACCGTTGGCTTGCTGAGCAAGATTAAGATTACCAATCTCGCCAACAAGTGCAGTATGAGTTATGTTATCGTAAATCCGCATGAGGCAGATTTGCATAGTGGAAAAATCTCTATCAAGTCGCCTATCGCCAAGGCCCTTCTGGGTAAGAAGGCTGGTGATGAGGTAATGGTTAAGGTACCTGCCGGCTTGCTCAAATTCCGCTTGGATAGTGTTGAGTTATAACTTGCTAGCGTTGAGTTATAATGTTTTCTTTTGAAGGAAAACTCCCGATAATTTGAACAGTTTCAAATTATCGGGAGTTTCCCTTTTTTATAAATCTTATTGTAGTTCTTTTATAAATTCTATTTTAATATTTCTCTAGAATCTTATTCAGTAAGAAGGTGGCATTCTGGTTTCTTGCCACACCCTTCTGTATCTTATAAGTATAGGTAACATCTGTGCCCAAATCTATCTCGAAACAATAGTTATGGAATTTTCCTGATGCATCATTCTCCATCTTGGAGAGTTCCAAATCGTGGGTAGCAATGATGCCGCTCACCGGCTGCTTGGCGATGGCTTTGAGGAACTTTCTCGAACCATTCAGCTTATCCAATGAATTCGTTCCTTTTAAAATCTCATCCAAAATAATCAGCGTTCGGAGTGGCTCCTTATTATCTTCTGCACTTTCCTTGCAGCACTTTTCTTCTGCACTTTCCTTGCAGAACTTCAGAAGCTCCTCCAATCTGATCAATTCTGCATTGAAATAAGAGATGCCATGCGTCAAGTCGTCGGTGGTTCTCATACTCGAGAACAATCTGAAACGTGAAATCTTCAGCTGATCCGCAAACACCGGCATACCCGCCATCGCCAGGATATAGTTCACGCCCAGCGAACGCAGGAAGGTACTCTTTCCCGCCATGTTGGCTCCGGTGATGATATAATAGTTGTCGTCCTTGATGGTGAAATCGTTCTTCACCGCCTTGGCACCCAGGAAAGGATGATAGAGATTCTTTCCATCGAACACGATTCCCGGACTTCCGATTCCTGCATTTTCTGAAACATCGCTTTCGATATCTGCTTCTGGACTTCCCGAAACAAATTCCGCCTCTTCCGCCTCCGGATGATTATATCTGAAATCCGCCATCGAAACCATCGCATCCATCTCGCTGATGATGTGCATCCATTCCTCCATCTTCACCATATAGGTATTCTTCCATTTCAGGAAACTGCGAACCAGGAAGAAATCGCTCAGGATGAAGGCATCGGTGAAGAAAAGACCCAGGAAGTTGCCTCTTCTGTCATACCCCTTCAATATCTTTTCCAGTTGGGCAAAGGAAGGCAGGGCATCTGCCAGGGAATTCTGCATCTCCTTGCCTAATTCGCTATGGAAATTGCGCCTGTTGATAAGCTGAAGTATCTGGGCATAGGCGATGAGCTGATGGCGAAGCTTGCCGCCATTGCTGTCTATCTTGTCAAGTGTCTGCTTGCAGACGAAGAATACCACCATGTATTGAACCAACACCCACCACAGGGCGAAATTCACCGAAACCATATCGCATATCGATAAAATCACGGAACCGATGACTCCGATAATCAGCAGCCATCCGATAACGAGCGAAACCGGAGATCCAAACCATGCCGGCACCTCCATCTTCGAAACCTTCTGCATCGCATCCACCACCGCAGCAGAATCAATCTTCTTCATCTTGCCATTCACCATTTTGCCATCCGCAGTTTGGCTTCTGTTCTTTTCGCCAAGTGCCAGAAATTCCATTCGCCAGTTTTCGCCTTCTCCAGCCAATTCCTTCTGCAAATCCCTTCTTCTTTTGATATCCTCCATGGTCAGAGGCGTTTCCCGGGTAAGATTCCTGGCGAGTGCCTCCGAACCGCCCGATGTGATGGTTCGGCAGATGCGGTTGAACAGCGAACTCTTGCCGAAGACATCGAGGTCGAAGGAATAAGAATGCTGCGGATTCTGATAGAAATCGCCCGTTTCGAAAGGCGAGAAATCGCCCTCCCAAGCCTTGATTTCGTCCTGATAAACCTTGAGCAAAGCCGAAAGATGCTCTATCTTCTCCTTGTTCTTATCGTCAAGTCGTCTGATTTCCAGATAGGCAATCAGGCACAGCGCCGCCCCCAACAGATAGTTCTGCGTATCTCCATCTAATGCGAAATAGCAGATCAGGAAGGCGAGGATGCCGCCGAAAGCCAGCAGCTCTCCCGTTATAAATCCCGTATTCTTACGCTTCAGGGCAGCCACCTCAGAAGCATATCGGCTTACATATTGTTGATAATTCTCCTTGATATTCATACTTTTTCTTTATTTTTCTTTTTTGATGTGCAAAATTAGGGATAAAATCTAGATTTCCAAAATAAATTCTCTCATTTTAAGTCTTTTATACTTATATTCGTGATAGGAATCTGGCTTTTATGAACCCTTGGCAGTAAAAAGTTCTATGAAAATTTGGCTGTTCTATAAAAAATAAGTAATTTAGCACCGAAATAAAAATAGCTATTTAAATGACAAGCCAATGGGTACTTTCCATTCTATAGATGAATTGATTAAAACTCTTGACCGGGAAAAGGTTTTGCTGAAGGAGATGTTTGCCAAGCGACATTCCCTTCAGTTTCGTTATGACTATGCCTTGGAAATGACCGAATACAAGGAGGAGCGCATCCGATATTTGATAGAAAATGGAATGATTCGTGATACGGGCGACTGTCTGGAGATGGAAGACGTGTATCAGAAGTTCTTCGAGGATGTGCTGGAAGTGAACGAGGAAATCAATGTTTCTTCGGTGCGGGATTATATCTCTGTGTTGAATGATAATATCGACTATTATCTCAAGGAAAATAACGAATCCCGAAAATATAAGTATCTCAAGGAGGTGCGCCGGTGCCTGAAGACCATAGCCCTTGCCACCGTTCGAAATGTGTTGGATTTGAAGCGTAATATGGATAATACTTATAAGAATGAGCCTAATTACGAAATCAAGAAAACGAAACTCCAGCGACTGAGCGAGAAGTTGAAGAACATATCTCAGCTCATCACCGAGAGCGAACGGGTGATAGATACCGATCAGCCCGTCTTCTTCTCCATGGCGATGGATGTGCAGATGAAAATCGTGGTGAATGATGTACGCCTGCAGCTCAACGAGTCTTATCATAATCTGCTGGAGATAGAACGCCAGATTATCCAGTACCTCAATATGATAGATTATCAAAACCGCATCTTCGAAAAGGTGAAGAAACTGAAATATCTGAAAGACCAGTTCCGCTGGGAAGAGGCTACGGATATAAGACAGGTTATAGCCACCCGGAATGCCGTTTGGATGGAACCGCAACCCAAGTATTACATCAAGTTGTCGATAGATAATCTTCGCACATCTGATGAGGCTCTGCAATGCATCAGCCTTCTTTCAGAAAAACTGAAAAAGAGGAAAGGTCGCCGACTCGATTCTTTGGCAGAACCTATTCCCGATGATTATCTCAAAGGTAACAGGCAGAAGTTGGAGGCGGTGAATCTGCAGGAAATCTATAATGTCTTCTCTGCATCGAGTACCCATCTCTTTGCTTTCGTCATGAATTATCACTATGATAAGAAACAAAGCCGGGAAGATAAGCTCGTGTATTTTTGCCAGATAGCTTCGCAATATGTGGATAAGTTGAAGTTTACGGGTAATTATGCCGAATCGGATGGAGTAGAATATCCGATGATTCTCCCGAGATAAGGATACGATTCTCCCGAGATAAAAATGCTTTTTTTCCAGATAAAATCTGGATAAAATAAGACGACAGAACAATGAATAAATTGAATTAAACAGAAGAAATCTTTAATA
>SKEL01003398.1_pt1 | contig 10513 bp, 8 predicted proteins | sample 4826741 | NCBI WGS metagenome assembly SKEL01 (sample SAMN11008810, study PRJNA524170) | human gut metagenome | biome: Human fecal sample; material: Feces; isolation source: fecal sample from pouch patient p33 | host: Homo sapiens | place: Israel: Tel-Aviv | collected 2016-03-22
TGCCATAATACGCTTATAGTGATTATATACCGCAACAGAAAGTACTTTCTTTGCTTCGTCCTGTCCGATCACATAATCATCCAGAAATGCCTTGATTTCTTCCGGTTTCAGAAGATTGATATCATCATATGCATTTTCTTCTTCATAACCAAGTTCATCTTCAATGATCTCAGTACATACATCCACACACTGGTCACAGATAAACACCCCATTTGGTCCGGCGATCATCTTGCGTACCTGACTCTGTGGTTTATTGCAAAAAGAACATCTTACGATTTCTTCATATTTTCCTGCCATATTCTTACCTCGCACTTTTTTACACGTAAAGGGAATGTCCCAATAAGGACATTCCCTTTTCCCGTTAACGGCTTGTAATAACCTTATCAATCAATCCATATGCCAAAGCTTCTTCGGCAGTCTTCCAGTTATCTCTTTCCGTATCTGCACAAATTGTCTCATAACTCTGACCTGTATTTGCAGCCATCAATCTGTTCATTCTTTCTCTGATCTTCAGAATATGCTGTGCATTGATCTCAATCTCGGTTGCCTGACCCTGTGCACCGCCTGAAGGCTGGTGAATCATGATCTCTGCATTCGGAAGGGCATATCTCTTTCCCTTTGCTCCGCCTGCGAGAAGGAAGGCTCCCATACTTGCAGCCATTCCCATACACATCGTAGAGACGTCACATTTGATGTAATTCATAGTGTCGTAGATCGACATACCTGCTGAAATTGATCCGCCAGGACTGTTAATATAAAACTGGATATCCTTTTCCGGATCTTCTGCTTCCAGAAACAGCAGCTGCGCTACGATCAGGCTCGCTGATGCATCATTCACTTCGGTATCCAAGAAAATGATTCTGTCTTTTAAAAGTCTTGAATAAATGTCGTAAGAGCGTTCTCCACGGCTTGTCTGTTCAACGACATAAGGTACTAAACTACTCATGTAACACTCCTCCTGCTATATTAAAGTATGAAACAGATACTTATTTTTCTACGGCATTGTCAACTACAAATGTAATTGCTTCCTGAACTGCCATATCCTGCTTCATCTGTTCTTTTTCTTTGTCGCCCATAAAGCTCTTAAGCTTGTCAGCTTCCATCTGGTAAGCTTCTGCCATCTTAGCGATCTCTTCGTCTAATTTTTCATCTGTGATTTCGATGTTTTCTGCTTTTGCAATTGCTTCAAGAACAAGTCTTGTCTTGATTCTCTTCTCAGCCTGCGGACGAAGTTCATCCATCATCTTGTCAGCTGTCATGCCTGTGAACTGCATGTACTGGTCAAGAGTCAGTCCCTGCTGCTGCATTCTCTGAGCGAATTCATCAAGCATCTGTCTTGCCTGTGTATCAACCATAGCTTCCGGAAGATCCATCTTAGCTGATTCGATGATCGCATCTACAGCTGCATCTTCCTGTGCTCTCTTGCCATCGTTTACTTTCTGCTCTTTGATCTTAGCTTTGACATCAGCTTTTAATTCATCAAGAGTATTGAATTCTGATACTTCTGAAGCAAATTCATCATCAATTTCCGGCAGTTCTTTTGCTTTGATCTCATGAACTGTGCATTTGAATACAGCTTCTTTTCCTTTTAATTCTTCTGCATGATAATCTTCCGGGAAAGTAACTTTTACTTCAACTTCTTTCTCAGCTTCAGCGCCTACTAACTGCTCTTCAAATCCAGGAATGAACGATCCTGATCCGATAGTCAGTGGATAGTTCTCTCCCTTTCCGCCTTCAAATGCTTCACCATCAACAAATCCTTCAAAGTCGAGAATTACTTCATCACCGTCTGCTACCGCACGGTCTGTAACTACAACTTCTCTTGCATTTTTCTCTGCTTCTTCCTGGATCTTAGCGTCTACTTCTTTCTGAGTTACGCGTGTAGATACTTTATCTACTTCCAGTCCTTTATACTCACCGAGTTTTACTTCCGGCTTTGTTGCAACATCTGCTGTAAAGATGAATGATTTTCCTTTTTCAATCTGAACAACGTTGATCTCCGGTCTTGAAACAATCTCAAGTTCACACTCTTCATATGCTTCAGAATATGCCTTAGGGATCAGTGCATTTGCTGCATCATCGTAGAAGATCTCCGGTCCATACATTTTCTCGATCATCTGACGTGGTACTTTTCCTTTACGGAATCCCGGCATAGCGATCTTGTTCTTCTGCTTCATATATGCACTCTGAAGCGCTTTTTCTAAATCATCGGCCGGAACTTCGATAGTAAGTTTCGCCATGTTGTTTTCTAACTTTTCTACCTGTAAACTCATTTACTATTTCCTCCTGTTTCTAACCCGCCTCATGGGTAGCGGAAAAAAAGCGGGTATACTACAATACATTCACCACAGAAGTATAACACAAACTCTGGTAAATATCTAGTCCCCGTTTTTGCTTAAATCCGGTGTTTTTCCGCTTTTTTCCTCTATTTTTATTAAATTTTATGAAAAACTATTAAAAGACTATGGAATCTGCGATTTCCTTTGCTTTTTCTTCGCCATCCAGAATCTCGATCAATTTCAGTCCAAAATCAATTGCAGTACCGACACCCTGACTTGTGATAATATTCTCATCTACTACAACCGCTATCTCTGTCAGCACGACATCTTCCATCTCATCTTCCACACCCGGATAACAGGTTGCCCTCCTGCCTTCCAGTACCCCCAGGCTCTTTAATATAGTAGGTGCTGCACAGATTGCTCCCACATATCTTCCTTCTTTTGCATACTGTTTTACCACATATCTGACTCCGTCATGGTTTTTCAGGTTCAGGGTTCCCGGCATTCCGCCCGGAAGCACAACCATATCAAATTCATCAAAATCTACTTCATCAAATAAATCTTCTGTCTGCACATTGATTCCATGTGCTCCATGTACGATGTAATCATCCATGATGGAAATTGTATCTACATATATCTTTGCTCTTCTTAACAGATCAACAACAGTCAGACCTTCGATCTCTTCAAATCCGTCTGCCAATAATACGCATACTTTTTTCATCTTCATTATCCTCCTCATCTCTTATTTATTCTAAATTCTATCACCGTTTACTTTTTCTGTAAACTGTTGTATCATAATTTCACCGCAAATGAAAGGAGACCTTATAATATGGAAATAGAACGAAAATATCTTGTTGCAAAGCTGCCGGATCAGCTGGAAACTTACCCATGCCGCCTTCTCGAGCAGGGGTATCTGAACACCAATCCCGTTGTACGTATCCGTCGTGATAATGAAAAGTACGAACTCACTTACAAGTCTGCCGGACTGATGTCTCGTCAGGAATATAACCTTCCTCTTGACCGGGAATCCTATCATCATCTTCTTGGCAAGATCGATGGACGTCTGATCAAAAAGAAACGGTATGTAATCCCGCTTTCTTCCGGTCTCACCGCAGAGCTTGATATCTTCGAAGGCGACCTTGCGCCTCTTATGCTTGTAGAAGTAGAATTTCAAACCGAAGACGATGCAGATTCTTTCACCGCTCCCGGCTGGTTCGGCGAAGATGTCACTTTTTCCGGAAAATATCATAACAGCTATCTGAGCCGTTTATAAATTGATATTTGTCTGCGCGCCACATTTTGTTGCTTTTTCATGTTTTGTCACGTCTTGTTGCATATCATATCTATTTTATGGTCAGATTGTTATACTAACAGCAATATGTAACTTGTGGAGGTTTAACATGGCAAATCTGCAACTGGCCAAAAACTTATTCTATCTCAGAACCATATCTGGTCTAAAGCAGGATGATATTGCTGATATCTTCAATATCAGCCGTCAGGCCTGCAGCAATTATGAAACCAGTACACGGACGCCGGATCTTGGTTATCTGGCTTCTTTTGCTGCACATTTTCACGTTACTATGGATCAGCTTATCCTCTGTGATCTCGAAGCCGAACATTTTATTCCCGGATCAGAATATCCTTCCGGCATGCGCGAGACGGTTACTCCTTATATGCAGGGAATCGAAAAAAATACCGGTAACTACATCTATCTCACCGAAGAAGAAGTGGATCTTGTATTCGCATTCCGTTCTTCTTCCGATGAGAAGCGTAAACTCGCTACCGGTTTTCTTCACTCAGATAAATAATTGTCTTTCCTTTTTTCCCGACTTTTTCTCAGGCTCCCAGTCCAAATCCATCATGAACTGCATTCATTGCTTTTTCAATATCTTCCTCCGGAATCAATACCGTAATACGGATCTCGGATGTGGAGATCATATTGATATTGACTCTGGAATTGTATAATGATTCAAACATCTTCGCAGCTACTCCCGGATTACTCATCATTCCAGCTCCAACGATGGAAAGCTTTGCAACCTTTTCATTCCATGTGATATCCTGGATCGTAAGTCTTTCTTTATTCGCATTCAGTACTTCAATCGCATGTTGCAGATCCTCAGATGCAACCGTAAAGGAAATGTCTTTTGTTCCTTCTCTTCCGACAGACTGAAGAATGATATCTACGTTAATATTATTTGCAGCCAGTGTATTAAATACAGCAAATGCCGTCCCCGGCTTATCCTCTAATCCGATAACAGAGATTCTGACTGTATCTTTATCTGCAGCCACACCTGTAACCAGTAATTTTTCCATATTCGAACCCTCCTTGACTACGGTACCTTCTGAACGGTTCAGGCTGGACCGCACCACTAATTCCACATTATATTTTTTTGCCATTTCCACAGAACGGTTGTGAAGAACTTTTGCACCGAGGCTTGCAAGTTCCAGCATCTCATCATAAGTAACCGCATCCAGTTTTTTTGCAGTTTTCACAACTCTCGGGTCTGCGGTGAACACACCGTCTACGTCTGTGTAGATTTCGCATTTATCAGCATGAAGTACCGCCGCCAGTGCAACGGCTGTTGTATCGGAACCGCCTCTTCCGAGTGTTGTGATATCGTCATATTTATTGACTCCCTGGAATCCGGTTACGATCACGATCTTTCTGGAATCCAGTTCATGCATGATGCGTTCGGTGTCTACTCTTTTAAATCTGGCATTCCCGTAACGGGATGTGGAGTGCATCATAACCTGAAAAGCATTCAGGGATACAGCAGGTACATCCAGTGCCTGCATTGCCATAGCCATCAAGGATACCGACACCTGTTCTCCTGTAGTAAGCAGCATATCCAGTTCTCTTTTTTTTGCGTCCGGATTGATCGTATTCGCCAGTGCGATCAGTTCATCTGTAGTATCTCCCATTGCAGAAAGTACAACCACCACGTCATGTCCGGCCCTGTAATCTTCAATGCAGCGTTTTGCCACATTAAATATCCTGTCTTTATTGGCAACAGAACTGCCGCCAAATTTCTTAACTATTAACATGTTTCCTCCTGTGACAGACCAATCTGATTAATCCTGGATACGGATCATATGTACGATCTGCTCTTTGTAAAGTTTTGATCTGGTCTCATAATCACCTTCCATCATAACAGGTGTTACGAATCCAAATTCATCTTCCAGTTCCGGAACGTTTACGACTTCAATCTCTCCGTATGATTCTTTCAGCTGTGGAATCAGTTTTTCTTTATCTCCCTTAATTCTCACAAAGAATCTTCTCTTGGAATCCGCCTTATCTTCCAGTTGGAGCTTTTCTTCTTTCCACATTGTCATAATATTACGGTTCAGATGCTTTGCCTCATCTACAACATCCGCAACTACAGCACTCGCAGTTGGAAGTTTTCCGGCTCCGCTTCCATAGAACATCGCATCTCCCAGTACATTTCCATGCACAAAGATTGCATTAAATACATCATTGACATTGTAGAGCGGATGATCCGGATATAACATACATGGTGCTACGATCGCATGCAGTCTGTTGCCCGCATAACGTCTGCTGGACGCCAGCAGCTTGATCGTTGTTCCCATTGCCTTTGCATATTTCATATCTTCTACCGTAATCTCTGTGATTCCCTCACAGTAGATATCTTCAAAATCGACCTGCTGTCCCGAGATCAGGGATGACAGGATTGCGATCTTTCTGCAGGCATCGTAACCTTCTACATCAGCTTCCGGATTTCTTTCCGCATATCCATTTGCCTGTGCTTCTTTCAAGACGGTATCATAATCTGCCCCTTCGTAAAACATCTTGGACAGCATATAATTTGTCGTTCCGTTTAAGATTCCGGTGATCTCCTCGATCTCGTCTGCAGTCAGAGAAGAATTCAGCGGACGGATGATTGGAATACCCCCTCCGACACTTGCCTCAAACAGGAAATTAATATTATGTTCCGCTGCAATGGAAAGCAGCTCTGCTCCGTGCTTTGCCACCAGTGCCTTATTTGATGTTGCCACACTCTTTCCGGCCTGCAGGCAGCGTTTTACAAATGTATACGCCGGTTCGATACCACCCATCACTTCCACAACAATCTGTACCTCTTCATCTGATACGATCGTCTCGAAATCATGTATGATCTTGTCCTGCACCGGATCTCCCGGGAAATCTTTCATGTCCAGCACATATTTGATATTCAGTTCTTCACCGATTCTCTGATTGATACGTGCCCCGTTGGTATTGATGACTTCTACCACTCCGGAACCCACTGTCCCGTAGCCCATTACTGCTATATTGATCATATATTCCCTCCCTTTAGCCGTTCGCGATCTTCTTCAGGTATGCATTGATAAATGAATCAATATCACCATCCATTACGGCATTTACATTACTGTTTTCCTCATTTGTACGATGGTCTTTCACCAGTGTATATGGCTGCATAACATAAGACCTGATCTGATTGCCAAATCCGATATCTTTCACTTCACCCCGGATATCTGATACTTTTTCAGCCTGCTCCTGCTCTTTCATGAGTTGCAGCTTTGCTTTTAACATCTGCATTGCTTTTTCTTTGTTGTGGTGCTGTGACCGTTCATTCTGACACTGTACCACAATTCCGGTTGGCAGATGCGTAATACGTATTGCGGAAGACGTCTTATTTACATGCTGTCCTCCGGCACCACTTGCGCGGTATGTATCAATCTTCAGATCATCATCTGCAATCTCAATATCGATATCATCTTTCAGATCCGGCAGTACATCGCACGATGCAAAAGATGTCTGGCGTTTTCCTGCCGCATTAAACGGTGAAATACGCACCAGCCTGTGGACACCTTTTTCTGATTTCAGATAGCCATAGGCATTCTCACCATTCACTTCAAATGTAACTGCTTTAATTCCGGCGATATCTCCGTCCAGGAAATCCAGCACCTGAAGTGTGAATCCCTTTCTCTCTGCCCACCGGCTGTACATACGGTAAAGCATACCTGCCCAGTCACAGGATTCTGTTCCGCCGGCTCCGGCATGTATCGTCATGATCGCATTGCAGGAATCATATTCGCCTGACAACAGTGTCTGGATCTTCAGCTTTTCAAACACTTCTTCAAATGTATGGATCTCTTCCTCCAGTTCTTTTACCATCTCCGGATCTTCATCTTCATATCCCATCTCGATCAAAAGACCGATATCTTCATAAGAACTGTAGAGATTATGGATTGTCTCCACAAGTTCTTTCAGATTCTTCAATTCTTTCATCAGTTCCTGTGATTCTTCCGGATTATCCCAGAATCCAGGTTCTTCTATCTTTCGTTCCAGTTCTTCGATTCTCCGCTCTTTCCCTGCAACGTCAAAGTGAATCCCTCATTTCGGCAAGAGGTTCTTCATAAGCGTTCATTATTGTTTTGAACTGATCTAATTCAACCACATTTCCACCTCTTTCTTTTCTTATATTCTTCTTTATCCGGCAGCCGGGTTATCCCTGCCGCCGTCATCTCATATCATATACGTCTGCATTCTGAAATTAATTCTTCCGTCCGCAGCACTGTTTGTATTTCTTTCCGCTTCCGCACGGGCATGGATCGTTTGGATATACTTTCTTTTCGGCACGTTTCTTCGGCTCACGTACTCCTGTATCATCCTTGTTCGTTCCGGTTACTTTTGCAACCTGTTCTCTTTCTACCTTCTGTTCCAGTTTGACATGCAGGATCGTACGTACCGTATCTTCCTCAATGCTTCTTGTCATCTCATCAAACATCTCGTATCCGATCATCTTGTACTCAACCTTTGGATCTCTCTGTCCATAGGCCTGAAGACCGATTCCCTGACGCAGCTGATCCATATCATCGATATGATCCATCCATTTTGCGTCGATCACTTTCAGGAGAACGACACGCTCAATCTCACGCATATGCTCCGGCTCCGGAAATTCTGATTCTTTCGCCTCGTAAACCTTTGCCGCACGTTCTTTCAGCATATGCTTCAGTTCCGTCTGACTGATATCTTTGACATCTTCTTCCGTGATCACTTCCATCGGAATCGTATTCCGGATCGTCAGATTCAATTCTGTCAGATTCCACTCGTCATAATCCTGATCCGGACTGGTCACCATGTCTACCGCGTTTTCCACATAATCATTCATCATGTGGAAGATAGAATCGCGCATGTTATCTCCATCCAGCACGTGGCGTCTTTCTTCGTAAATAATCTCTCTCTGTTCATTCATTACCTGGTCATATTCCAGCAGATTTTTACGGATTCCGAAGTTGTTGCTCTCGATCTTTTCCTGCGCTTTTTCAATCGCACTGGAAAGCATCTTATGCTCGATCTGCTCGCCGTCTTCCACACCGAGTGTATTGAACACATTCATCAGTCTTTCCGATCCGAACAGTCTCATCAGATCATCTTCCAGGGAAATGTAGAATCTGGATTCTCCCGGATCCCCCTGACGTCCGGAACGTCCACGCAGCTGGTTATCGATACGTCTGGATTCATGACGCTCGGTTCCGATGATCTTAAGACCTCCGGCCGCCCTTGCTTCATCATCCAGTTTGATATCCGTACCACGGCCTGCCATGTTTGTTGCGATGGTTACCGCATCATGGATACCTGCCTGTGCAACGATTTCAGCTTCCAGTTCATGGAACTTTGCATTCAGTACGTTGTGTTTGATGCCGCGGCGCTTTAACATACTACTTAACAGTTCCGAATTGTCGATCGTGATCGTACCAACCAGTACCGGCTGGTGTTTTGCGTGCGCCTCTTCAATTGCATCGCACACAGCTCTGAACTTTTCTTTCTGTGTCTTATACACTGCATCTTCCAGATCCTGACGCTTTACAGGCACGTTTGTCGGAATCTCAATAACATCCATTCCGTAAATTTCACGAAATTCTTTTTCTTCTGTCAGAGCTGTATAGCTGCAGGTTTTAATTATTCTGTCGCCTGCAAGATATTCTAATCCCTTTAAAAGTGTAAAGCTGTTTTCATCGCTTACCGGTGGCGTATAATCGCCAAGCATTCGATAAATTTCATCGGCACTTGGTCCAAGAACCAAAATTTTTTTCACCGTCTTTGCCAGCGGAAGAACGCCGGTATTTTTTAATAGCACAACCGACTCTTCGGCTAATTGTTCACTCTGAGGATAGTCTGCCAAGTCAAATGAAAGAAGCGTTTTCTCTGGCAGATATGGGTGTTCAAACAGTCCCTGCTCAAATTTCAGTGTCAGCACTCTTCTCACAGCCTCATCTAAAAGAGACTCCTCTAAAAGTCCTTTCTTTACAGACTCCTCCAGATATGGGAACACACCATCCCACAGACTGACATCCACTCCTGCCGACAAAGCCAGAGCCGCCGCCTGTGCCCGATCTCCAATCACCTCCTGCAAGCGGTTTAACGCCATACCATCTGCCATGACAATACCATCAAAGCCAAACTCATCTCGAAGAATCTGTGTCAGCAGCTTGTGATTCATATGACAGTATACACCGTCAATCTCATTATAGGCAGCCATGATCCCGTTTACACCAGCCTTACAGCATGCCTTTGCCGGCGGCAGATGAATCTCTCTAAGTTCTCGCTCCCCAATACGAGCTGCGCTTGCATTGACACCGCCTGTCGTCTCCCCCTGCGCGCAAAAATGCTTTGCCACCATCGCAACACCCTCTGATTGGGTTGCCTCCACTGCTGATTTAGCAAATACACTGCACAGATAGGGATCCTCGCCAAAACACTCCTCAGTTCGTCCCCAGCGCGGATCTCTAGCTACATCAAGCGCCGATACCAAAGACAGATTGACACCCATCTGCTTTAACTGCCGTGCGCAGACACTGACAGCCTCCTTGTAAAGAGCCTGGTTAAAACTGGCTCCTGCCGCTAAATTGACAGGAAGCAGATACCCATCAATCGCCTGATGCCCGTGCGGACACTCTGAGCTAAGCAAAAACGGAATGCCGAGTCTTGAATGCTCTATGCAGCATCTCTGTAAGAGATTGTAACACCTTGCAGCATATTCTGACGTAAGTCCATTCTCCTTTGTCTTCGCCGACCATGGATCAGCTCGGTACAAGCCGTAGACAACACCAAGTCCGCCAAAATATTCAGCCTCACTGATTGTTTCCTCAGTCAGCGTAATCTCATCTCCATGTCTTTCATAGGCGTGAAATCCATACAATCGCTGATTTAACTGTCCAACCTTCTCCCGAAGCGTCATGCGACTAAGCAAATCCTCTACTCGCTCCTTTAC
>SKEL01000686.1_pt1 | contig 10506 bp, 10 predicted proteins | sample 4826741 | NCBI WGS metagenome assembly SKEL01 (sample SAMN11008810, study PRJNA524170) | human gut metagenome | biome: Human fecal sample; material: Feces; isolation source: fecal sample from pouch patient p33 | host: Homo sapiens | place: Israel: Tel-Aviv | collected 2016-03-22
ATCGTGGATTTCATATTACGGATCTTTTCCCTCTGTTTACGATAGAGGATATATGCCTTCGCCACATCACTGTAACCGGCCTGGATCAGCACATCCTCTACGCTGTCCTGAATATCCTCTACGGTTACTTTATTATCCTGGATCTTATTCTGGAAATCTGCCGTAACCCGAAGTCCCAGAAGATCGATTATATCCTTGCTGTAAATTTTTTCTTTTGCGTCAAATGCTTTGTCAATGGCTGAAGTGATCTTGGACATCTGAAAGTCAGCGATCTCTCCGTCACGTTTAACTACCTGAAACATGCTGCACCATACCTCCCTGTCTTGCACTGTAGACCTATTGTATCAGACTATATCCTTTGCGTCAATACGCAAAAACACTATATATTGTGTCGTCTTTCACGCTTCACAACTATATAGTGTTTGTTTTTAACATATATAAAAAGCCCTTTTTCCTTGTTTTCCGTACCTTTTCAGGCTTTTGGCATCACGGAAACAAAGAGTTCTGCTGGCACACGGGCCTTCACAAAAATTCCATCCTCACGATATTCTTCTGAGAGAAGACTTCCGAATTCACGGATTTTCTGAATCTTGCCGGCTTCGCTATAAGGATATAATTCCTCCAGATAGATCTGCTCTTCCGCCAGAAGCTTCGCCAGAACTTCTTTGAACTCATCCAGACCTTCGCCTGTACGCGCAGAGCACTTTACCGTATAGTCCGCTTTGAGGTCACGAATTCCGGTTTCCGGTGTCTTATCCTGCTTATTCAGAAGTGTAATGATTTTTTTACCTGTTGCCCCCAGTTCTCTCAATGTTTCATAGACTGTAAACATCTGAAGCTCCGCCTGAGGATTAGATGCATCTACTACATGTATGATATAATCTGCATACTTTGCCTCCTCCAGCGTACTCTTGAAGGCTTCTACCAGATGATGCGGCAGCTTGCGTATAAATCCTACTGTATCCGTGAGAAGGATCTGCTGTCCGTCCTTTAATTCCAGTACTCTCGTGGTTGGATCCAGTGTAGCAAAAAGCTTGTCCTCCGCCAGTATTCCGGCACCTGTGAGCGTATTCAGAAGCGTCGACTTTCCTGCATTGGTATATCCGACGATCGCGGCAGTCTTGAGGCTGCCTCTGGAACGTTTTCCTCGGATCAGTTCTCTGTGTCTCTCCACCTGTGAAAGCTCTGCCTTAAGTGCAGAGATCCTGGTACGGATCAGTCGTCTGTCTGTTTCCAGCTTCTTTTCGCCCGGTCCTCTTGTACCGATTCCACCGCCCAGACGGGAAAGAGATTCCCGAAGGCCAACAAGTCTTGCTGCACGATAACGGAGCTGAGCCAGTTCCACCTGAATCTTACCTTCACTGGATACTGCTCTTCTCGCAAAAATATCAAGGATCAGAAGTGTTCTGTCCATAACCTTGCAGTCCAACTCCCGTTCCAGATTATTCAGCTGGGACGGAGACAGCTCATCATCACAGATCACGCCATTTGCATCCAGTGCACGCAGAAGAGATGCCACTTCTTCAATCTTGCCCTTACCGATATAAGTGCCGGGATGAACTGCCTCCCTGTTCTGGATTACTTTTGCAACCGTTTCTGCTCCGGCTGTCTGTGCAAGTTCATCCAGTTCATCCAGGGAAGCTTCAACATCATCTCCCACGCCTGTCTGTACTCCAATGAGTATCACTCGCTCTTGCGTTTCTTTAAATTCATAAAGCTGCATATTCTCAGTTCTCCTCGGAAGATCCATCTGTAGTAGTATCTGCTGTATTACCCTGTGCTGTGCTTTCCGCAGATGTATCTGTTTCTGTTTCAGATGACTGATTTCCAACTCTCGACTGCAGGAAGATCAGTTCCTTCGCTGCTGCCTGATCATCCTTAAACATATTCACATATTCCTGTGTCTTGGAAAGCGCTGTTGCAAAGTCCATCTTTCTCTCATAAGCTACGATTTCATTAAAGAGAAGATCCTGCATCTCATCTGATTCCGCATCTCCCAGTCCCTTACTGATATTCTCAAGTGCACTGTCATAAGATCCGTCTGCAATATCACAGAGTGCCAGCCCGTTATAGCCCTTTGCCGGATCTTCACCGTCTGCCTCAATATACTGCTGGAAAAAGCTGCGTGCACCGGCAGTGTCTCCCTGTGCCATATATACCATGCCAAGAAGCAGCACAGCTTCTGTACTGTTTTTGTCAGCAGCCGCATTCAGTTCTGTTCTGGCATTATCATAGTCTTCCATATAATAATAGACTTTACCTCGCTCACAGTAATCCTCTGCTGTCTTTGCCTCGGTTTTGAGTGAAGCTTCCAGATATTTCGTTCCGTCAGCCTCCATATCATGTCCCAGATATGCCTCATAAATCTGAATCGCCATCTCATAGGTCGCTTCATCACCATAAGCCTTCGAAAAATTAGAAGAAGCTTCGTCATAGGAATCCATCGCAAGGGCTACACAGCCTGTAAGATAATAATCGTTTGCAGTCAGAGAATAATCCTCTGCCAGGGTCTGGCAGTCAGCCATTGCCTGATCATAGAGTTCTGCCTTCAGTTCTGCCGTAGCCCGATATTCCAGAATATCTTTCCTGTCAGATTTCCCTGTTTCTTCATCATTCAATGCGCTGGTAAGATCATCGATTGCTCCCTGATAATCCCCTGTGCGCAATTTCACGATTCCAGAACCTCTGTATGAATCTGACAGTTTATATCCGGCCGAAATACAGCTCTGGTATTCATTCAGCGCATAGTCATAGTTGCCCTGCTCCAGATCTGTATTTGCCTGCTCATATGTTTTTTTCTGTTCTCCGCCGCAGCCGGTCAGCAAAAATGCTCCAAGACCGACTGCCAGCAGCCATATGATTCTTTGATTTCTCATTCTTTCACAATTAATCCTTCTGATTCCATTGCCTGAACCACGTGATTTACATGCTGTGCACAGATGTCTTCTGTACCGGCCTCTACCATTACACGAATCAGCGGCTCTGTACCACTTTCTCTTACAAGAATACGTCCGTCAGTTCCAAGCGCTCTTGCTGCTTCCTCTACCGCCTTCATAACTGCCGGATTTTCTCTTGCTGTTTTTTTGTCTGCCACGCGGACATTTCTGAGTATCTGCGGATATACCTTCATTTCTTTTGCCAGATCACAAAGAGTTGCTTTCTGTTCGATGCAGGCTTCCATGATCATAAGAGAAGTCAGGATTCCGTCTCCCGTTGCAGCATGACGGCTGAAAATAATGTGTCCGGACTGTTCGCCTCCAAGACTGTAATTATTTTCCATCATGTTTTCTGCCACATACTTATCGCCAACCGCAGTCTGCTCATAGTTAATGCCATCTCTTTCAAAGGCTTTGTACAGTCCCATATTAGACATGACTGTAGTGACAACCGTATTTCCCTTGAGCTTGCCCTGGGATTTAAGGAATTTACCACACACATACAGGATCTTGTCCCCGTCAATGATATTTCCCTTATGATCTACTGCGATACAGCGGTCTGCATCTCCATCATAAGCAAATCCGATATCCAGTCCATTGTCTACAACATATTTCTGCAATACCTCAATATGTGTGGAACCACAGTTTCTGTTAATGTTTGTTCCATCAGGTTCATTATTGATCACATAGGTCTTTGCTCTTAATGCATCAAAGACACTCTTCGCAATCGCAGAAGAACTTCCGTTGGAGCAGTCCAGACCAACCTTGACATTCTTGAAATCACAGCTCGGAACTGAGATCAGGTAACCAATATAACGGTTACGTCCGGAAGCAAAATCAACGGTACGTCCGATATCTTCTCTGGTCGCATATGGAAGCTTTTCAAGTCTTCCATCCAGATATGCTTCAATCCGGGCTTCTACCTCTGCCTCAATTTTCTGTCCGTTTCCGTTCAACAGCTTGATTCCATTATCATAAAACGGATTATGACTTGCAGAAATCATGATTCCACAGTCAAAATCCTCTGTACGGACAACATAAGAAACACTTGGAGTTGTCGTCACATGAAGAAGATATGCATCCGCACCGGAGGCTGTCAGACCCGCAACCAGCGCATATTCAAACATATAACTGCTTCTTCTTGTATCTTTACCGATCACGATCTTGGCCTTATGGTCTCGTCCATAATACCATCCCACGTAACGTCCTACCTGAAATGCGTGATCTACTGTCAGCTGCAAATTAGCTTCCCCACGAAAGCCATCTGTTCCAAAATATTTACCCATGTTCTGTCGCTCTCCTTAGATACAGATTCTATTATTTATAAAGCTGTGCCGGATATACTCCGTCCTCTGCGAGTTTCTTGAATGCTGCTGTCACAGAAGCTTTGTCCTCCTGATAGGTCACACCAAACCATGTGTCCTTTGTCTCAAGTACATCTACTTTTGCTTTGCCTTCTTTGATCAGACGATCGATCATTTCCGGAAGGAGATATTCTTTCTTGATGTCACCTTCTTCTACATTCTCAAGGAACTCAACAAATCCCTTTTCCAGAGTCTCCATAAATACCGGTGTCAGTCCCCACATATTCATGGAAACAAGACTCTTCACATCAAGTTTCTCTGCATTTCCGTTGTCATCTCTTGTCTCAGCACCATCTGCTGTCTTAAAGATATTATGTGTTTCTGTAACACCGACCAGTGCGCCATCTTCAATATGGCATACACCTCTTGTCACACTTCCATTATCACTTAAGGTGTTTCCAAGGCGGAAACCTGCCATGCAGATATGAAGGATTCCATCTTCCGGCTGCTCCTGAACCAGATAATCATGAACCTTGACATAAGCTTCTTTGCCATAGTAGTCATCTGCATTGATTACCATAAACGGCTCATCAAGAACGGCTTTGGCGGCGAGTACAGCCTGACCGGTTCCCCACGGTTTTGTACGGTCTGCCGGTTTCTCAAATCCTTCCGGAAGGTCATCCAGAGACTGGAATGCATAGGCAACTTCTGTAATCTTTTCAATTCTCTCTCCGATCACACGGCGGAATTCTTCCTCCAGATCCTTGCGGATAATAAATACAACCTTGTTAAATCCAGCCTCCAGTGCATCATGGATAGAATAATCCATAATGATCTCTCCATTCGGTCCTACTGGTGCAAGCTGTTTGATTCCTTTTCCAAAACGGCTGCCAATTCCGGCTGCCATGATTACAAGTGCGGTTTTTTTCATTTGCGGTTCCTCCCTTTATTCTTCTTCATTTAATGAGCTTAATTTAGCTGCCTGATCTGCTGCAATAAGGCTGTCAATGATCTCATCCAGATCACCGCCCAGAATACTCTCAAGACGATGCAGGGTGAGTTTGATCCTGTGATCTGTGACACGTCCCTGTGGGAAGTTATAGGTACGGATCTTTTCGGAACGGTCACCTGTTCCGATCTGACTTCTTCTTGCCTCTGCCTCAGCGTCATGCTGTTTTGCCAGTTCCATCTCATACAGACGGGAACGAAGTACCTTAAGTGCCTTGTCCTTATTCTTAAGCTGTGACTTCTCATCCTGACAGGAGATGACGATTCCTGTCGGAATATGGGTCAGACGTACAGCAGAGTCTGTGGTATTGACACACTGTCCACCATTACCAGATGCACGGAATACATCAAATTTACAGTCATTCATATCAAGATGGAAATCAATCTCCTCTGCCTCCGGCATAATTGCCACAGTGCAGGTTGAAGTATGGATACGTCCGCCGGATTCTGTTTCCGGTACACGCTGTACACGGTGTACACCACTTTCGTATTTAAGTCTGGAATAAGCTCCCTGACCCTGGATCATAAATGTAACTTCCTTAAATCCACCGATACCATTCTCATTGAGACTCATCATCTCTGTCTTCCATCTTCTGGATTCCGCATACTTCACATACATACGGTAGATCTCAGCAGCAAAAAGTGCCGCCTCATCACCGCCTGCACCTGCACGGATCTCCACGATAACATTCTTACTGTCATTCGGATCCTTCGGCAGAAGCAGGATCTTGAGTTCCTGTTCCAGTTCTTCCACACGCTTCTTTGCATCGGAAAGCTCTTCCTTGAGCATTTCACGCATATCTTCATCCTTCTCCTCCTCCAGAAGAGAAAGACTGTCCTGGATAGTCTCTTTGTTTTTCTTATATTCTGTATAAGTGTCCACGATAGGCTGCAGATCACTCTGCTCCTTCATCAGCTTCTGAAAACGCTCCTGGTTGTCTGTCACGCCCGGTTCACCCAGCTCGTTCAGTACTTCCTCGAAACGAATCAGCAAGTCGTCCAATTTATCAAACATGCTGTTCCTCCTGCATTTGTTTCTTTCCAATTACAACTCTGTCCAGTCCGGCCAGATCTTTCTTCACGGTCACCTCAGTAAATCCTTCTCCCTGCATGATCGCAGATACGTCTGTTCCCTGCTCACAGCCAATCTCATACATGAGCCAGCCGCCGGGTTTCAGGTATTTACCTGCCTGCTCCGTGATCCTACGATAAAAATACAGTCCGTCCTCCCGTCCGTCCAGTGCCAGTACTGGGTCATGAAAACGTACTTCCTCCATCAGTTTCCCAATGTCCTCTGTCGGTATATAAGGCGGATTTGAAATAAGCATATCATATTCCAGGGATATATTTCCACTGTTTTTCTGAAAATAATCTCCTGAAAATGTATCACTTTGTACCAAAACTGCCCTCTTTTCCAGTTCCAGATTCTTTCGATTCCTCTCTGCCACTGCAAGTGCAGCCTCTGAAATATCCACACCTGTCCCGATCGCATCCGGAAGTTCCATGAGAAGGCTCAAAAGCAGGCAGCCGGATCCCGTGCACATATCAAGGATCCTCGGGTTTCTCATATTCCTTAACTGATGCAGTGCCTCCTCAGCCAGAACCTCTGTATCCTGTCTCGGCACAAGGACTCTTTCATCCACATAAAAATCATATCCCATAAAGCAGGCCTGATGAGTCAGGTGCTGCAGTGGAATATGCTCTGCTCTTTTCTGACATAAACTAAGATATTCCGACACGATCTCTTCATTCACTTCTGACTCAGGATGAGCATAATACCAGGCACGGCTGATATCTGCTGTATATTCCAGAAGGAGCCAGGCATCCAACCTGGCTTCTTCAATTCCTGCATTCATCAGAAGCTGTATCCCTTGTGTCAGCAATTCATGAAATGTCTGCATGGTTTTCCTCATTCTCGTTACTGTCCGCTCGTGAACAGTTACTCCTTTTCTTCGTCCGGCTCCCAGCCGAATTCATCTTTCAGATATTGTTTCCAGTCAAAAACAGCCTCTACTGCCTTTATCGCCACCTCAACCATATCAGGTGTAGGTTCTTTGGTTGTGAGTTTCTGCATTGCCAGACCTGGTTTGCTGAAAAAATCTGCCAGCTTACTGTCCGTTCTTCCTGCCCACTGGATTATCTCAAAGGAAATCCCGGCAACGACCGGCACCATCAGAAGTCTGCCGAAAAGCCGCACCCAGTAGACCGGCACCAGAACAAAAACAAAATGCAGACAGATACTCACCAGCATGACAAGAAACAGAAAGCTGGTCCCACATCGTCTGTGCTGTCTGGAACTTGCCATTACATTCTCTACTGTCAGCGGCATTCCATGTTCCACACAGTTAATACATTTATGCTCTGCCCCATGATACATAAACGTCCTCTGAATATCCTTCATCCTGGAAATCAGAAGCATATATCCAAGAAACAGGATAAGCTTTACAAAGGCTTCTGCCACAGTAACTCCAAACTCAGAAGCTCCTACTTTACGAAGAAGACTTGCCAGTGCATACGGCAGCAGCATAAATGCTGCAACAGATATCACGATGGAAAAGGCAACGGTTATGTACAGAAGCCACTGGAACTGCTTTGCTTCTTTCTGTTTCTTGGCAGAAAGTTCTTCCTCAGTAAGCTTCGCATTCTTTGCTACTTCTTCCTCGTCCTCCTCATCTCCGGCTATCTCAGCCGAATACATAAGACATTTGGTTCCGACTACAAGACCGTCCACAAAGCTGACTACTCCTCGGATAATCGGCTTTTTCCAGAATGCCGCCTTCCCGAAGGTACACTTGTAATCCTCAACCTTCAGTTCTATTTCCTTATCCGGACGGCGTACCGCAACTGCATATTTGTCCTTATGACGCATCATAATGCCTTCCATTACCGCCTGTCCGCCAATATTCGATGGTTTCATATGTCACTCCATTTGTCCCAAGAAGCAAAGAAAGGTTGAGATTTCCCAACCTCAACCTGTTCTCTCGTTATAATTATTTGTTTAAGCCGTATTTTCTGTTGAACTTATCAATACGTCCGCGAGCCTGAGCCGCTTTCTGCTGTCCTGTGTAGAATGGATGGCATTTGGAACAGATTTCTACGTGGATATCTTTCTTTGTAGATCCTGTTACGAATGTGTTTCCACAGTTGCAGGTTACAGTTGCCTGATAGTAGTTCGGATGGATTCCTTCACGCATGATTTTCACCTCTCTATGTTTGTTCTATTTTCTATTCGTATTAATTTACTGAATAATTACGAATTTACTATTTCACAGCTTTCTGATTATAACACAGTGAATATAGAATTGCAAGCTATTTATAAAAATTTCTGTTTTTTGGCCATCTGAACAAATTCTTCATTTGTCTTTGTCTTTGAGAACATGTTCAGAATCTGTTCTACCGCATCCTCCGCCTTAAGACTGTTCAAGGCTCTGCGCATATTGTAGACCGTTTCCTGTTCTTCTTTTGTAAGAAGAAGATCCTCTCGTCTGGTACCAGATTTCTGAATATCAATTGCAGGGAATACACGTTTCTCCTGAAGCTTACGGTCCAGGACAAGTTCCATATTACCCGTTCCCTTGAACTCCTCATAAATCACATCATCCATCTTACTTCCGGTATCCACAAGAGCTGTGGCAAGGATCGTGAGGCTTCCGCCCTCTCTCATATTACGCGCCGCACCAAAAAACCGCTTTGGCATATGAAGTGCCGCCGGATCCAGACCACCGGAAAGAGTCCTTCCGCTCGGAGTTACGCAGAGATTATAAGCCCTTGCAAGCCTTGTGATAGAATCAAGAAGTATCGTAACATCCTGCTTGTGCTCTACAAGACGGCGTGCGCGCTCCACAACCATCTCTGAAACACGCTTATGGTGCTCCGGAAGTTCGTCAAACGTAGAATAAATAACTTCTACATTATCACCCTGAATCTCTTCTTTAATGTCCGTTACTTCCTCCGGGCGTTCATCAATCAGAAGAATAAGGAGATGCATGGATGGGCTGTTCTGCAGGATAGATTTTGCCACATCCTTGAGAAGCGTGGTCTTACCTGCTTTCGGCGGAGATACGATCATACCTCTCTGCCCTTTTCCGATTGGACTCAAAAGATCCATGATACGCATTGCAACCGTTCCCCCCGGTCGCTCCATCCGAAGCTTTTCATTCGGAAAGATCGGTGTCATATCTTCGAAATTATATCGCTTCGGTCCCTCACTTGGATGAAATCCATTGATAGAATCCACATAGAGAAGCGCACTGAATTTCTCACCCTGCGTCTTGATCCGGATATTTCCTTTCAGAATATCACCCGTCTTCAGATTAAATCGACGGATCTGAGACGGTGAAACATAGATATCATTTTCGCCCGGCAGATAATTCTCACAGCGGATAAAACCATATCCATCCGGAAGTACTTCCAGAATACCATTTGCCTTCTCTCCACTGTCAAGCTGTGCCGTCTCTCTGTTTTCACGTGCCCGAAATTCCTGACGTACCGGTCTTTCACCTGAATTGTCAAAATTTCTTTGCTCTCTCACCGGTTCCTCAGCCTTTTCTGTCTGCACGCTTTCCTGTGTCTTAGGGGATGTTTCTTTTTGAACCGCTGCTTCTCTTTCATCTTCCTGCAGCATACGGTCGATCAGTTCCGGCTTTCTCAGAGTGGAAATCCCCTTTAAACCTCTTGCCTTTGCTAAATCTTTTAATGTCGCCAATGACAATGATTCATATTTTTCTCTCATAAAAAACCTCTGTTTCTCAATTTCAAAAATCGTAACTGTTCCGTTTAATGTACCAGATTTCCAACAACACCATAAGAGACAACACACATAATAACAGTTGCCATGATAAGACCGCAGAAAATTGCGATTGAAGACTTTTTGATATCAACTTCCAGAAGAGATGCGATTAGAGATCCTGTCCATGCACCTGTTCCGGGAAGGGGTACCCCTACAAACAACAAAAGTCCCAGAAATTCATATCTCTTGATCTGATCACTCTTGCCCATTGCACGATTTTCCAGCTTTATGATAAAGCCACGGAAGAGCTTTGTTTTTTTGAGCCATTTAAAAATCTGTTTGATAAACAGAAGGATAAACGGGATCGGAATAATATTTCCTATGATACAGATAGGAATTGCCTTCATCATAGAGACATTAAGAAGTGATGCCGCAAGAAGTCCTCCCCTTAATTCCAGGATCGGGATCATGGAAATGATAAAAATCACCACTTCTCTTGATACATGCTGTCCGAGAGTGTCTGTAAACC
>SKEL01001930.1_pt1 | contig 10497 bp, 7 predicted proteins | sample 4826741 | NCBI WGS metagenome assembly SKEL01 (sample SAMN11008810, study PRJNA524170) | human gut metagenome | biome: Human fecal sample; material: Feces; isolation source: fecal sample from pouch patient p33 | host: Homo sapiens | place: Israel: Tel-Aviv | collected 2016-03-22
CTCAGGAGAACCCCGCTGACCCGGCGGCGTGTTTGCCGTTGTTCCGTGTCAGTGGTGGCGCATTATAGGGAGTTATTCCGGCCTGACAAGAGGAAATTTAAAATAATTTTCTGACCGCGCATTTTTTATTCTTTATGCTTATTTCAGCGTCGGTTTGTCGGTTAAATGGGCGATTTCTCGGGCGAAATTCGCCACCTGCTCCCAATCGGTATAGACAACTTCTTTGCGCGTATCCGTTTCACCGCCTGACATCTTCATAATCAGCTTGATCATAAAACGGTCGTACCAGCGATAACGTGGGTAACGCAGCGCCCCGGCAATGACCGCGCAGCGATCGGGACGCCATTGCGAGTTCATCAGAAACTTGCGCGCGTAGCTGTTGGTCTGTGGAGTACGCTTCTCCGGTTTGCGCGCCACCAGATTCACGGAGTAAAAGGCGCTCGGCATCGAATTCAGCCGCGTCGCATGTTTTTTGACAAATTCCTGGAACGCTGAATGGTAGTGACCATAGCGAATAGAAGCACCAATGACCACACGGTCATAGTTTTCCCACTGTGGTTCTTCAATGCGGTGCACATTGGCGACATCCGCCTGGATCCCCAGTTCTTTCAGTTCCGAAGCCAGGTAGGAGGCAATCTCGCGCGTTTGTCCGTCCCTTGTTGAGAAAAGAATTAATGTTTTCACGTATTACTCCATCATTCACGCCAGAAAGTCGGGGTAAAGAGCACCAGCAATGTAAAGACCTCGAGACGACCAAACAGCATGTTGGCAATCAGGATCCATTTAGCCACCGGGTTCATACTGGTAAAGTTATCAGCAACCACGCCAAGCCCTGGCCCCAGGTTATTCAATGTCGCAACAACCGACGCAAAGGCAGAAAAGTCATCCACGCCCGTGGCGATAATCGCCAGCATACTGACAATAAACACCAATGCATAGGCGGAGAAAAATCCCCAAACGGCTTCGAGGATACGTTCCGGCAGTGCGCGATTCCCCAGCTTAATGCTATAGACGGCGTTCGGATGCACCAGTCGTTTCAGCTCACGGTTCCCCTGCTTAAACAGCAGCAGGATGCGGATCACCTTCAGGCCACCGCCCGTTGACCCGGCGCAACCGCCGATAAAGGCTGAACATAAAAGCAGTACCGGCAAAAAGAGCGGCCAGCGGGCAATGCTGTCAGTTGTAAACCCGGCGGTTGTCGCCATCGACACCACCTGGAAAAACGCCTGGTTAATTGTCATCAGCGCCGAACTGTAGACATTATGAAACCACAGTACGAGGGTACAAATAACCACCAGCGTAAACTGTACGCCGATAAACATGCGAAATTCCGGATCGCGCCAATAAACCTTCAGACTACGCCCACTTAACAGTGAAAAGTGCAGACCGTAGTTACAGCCGGAGATCAGCAGGAAGATAGCAATGATAGTGTTAATAGTCGGGCTATCGAAATAACCGATACTGGCATCATGTGTCGAGAAGCCGCCAATAGCGATAGTCGCAAAGCTATGGCCGATGGCATCAAAGGCATCCATTCCGGCAAACCACAACGCCAGCGCACAGGCGACGGTCAGCAAGACATAAATCAACCACAGGGTTTTCGCCGTTTCCGCAATTCGCGGGCGCATTTTGTTATCTTTCAGCGGGCCGGGCATTTCTGCGCGATAGAGCTGCATCCCACCCACGCCGAGGATAGGCAGTATCGCAACCGCCAACACGATGATCCCCATCCCGCCAAACCATTGCAGCATCTGGCGATAAAAGAGGATGGCGTGAGGGAGCGAATCCAGCCCCACCAGCGTAGTGGCTCCCGTAGTGGTCAGGCCAGAGAAAGATTCAAAAAACGCATCGGTAATCGTGAGGTTCGGGCTTTCCGAGAAGATAAAAGGGAGCGCACCGACGCTACCCAGCACGGTCCAGAACAGCACCACTATCAGAAACCCCTCACGGGATTTAAGTTCGCCTTTCTCTTTGCGGTTCGGCCACCACAGCATAGAGCCAATGGCGAGGGCGACAAAAAAGGTCTGGGTAAAAGCGCGGCCCGCTCCATCCCGGTAGATGAGTGCTACCAGCCCAGGGATAATCATGGTCCCTGAAAATAAGATGACCAGTAGTCCAACGATTCGGGTAATGGCGCGAAAATGCATCTCTGCCGCTTCCTTAGTTCTGCAAAACGAAGTGGGGATTATTCTTCAATCGCTAACAATTGCAATGAACCACGGCTAAAATCCGCCAGCTTTGCGGAAAATTCAGCCACTTTCGCCGCCGGAAGCGCCACCCGCAGCAGAACGAATGCCTGATAATCACTGTTGATAATTTTGCCGTCACACTGCCCCAGCAACGCTTCAATGCCGGTTAACTGATGATATTCACATTGCAAAGTATATTCGGTTAATGGCGTCTTGCGTTGGGTCGTTAGCTGGCGCAGCGCCTGATTCACGCCGCCGCCATACGCTTTCACTAACCCACCGGTGCCAAGCAATATGCCGCCGTAGTAGCGCACTACCACAGCGGTAATTTCCCCGACGCCGCTGCCCATTAGCTGGGCGAGCATCGGTTTACCTGCCGTTCCCGCCGGCTCCCCGTCGTCAGAGAAACCCAGCTGTTGAGAATCATCCGGCGCACCCGCGACCCACGCCACGCAATGGTGCCGGGCATCGGGGTGTTCTGCCCGCACCGATTCAACAAACGCTTTCGCCGCCTCAACGCCATCGGTATGCGCCAACATCGTTATGAAGCGGCTCTTTTTGATCTCTTCAACGACCGTGACCGGTGCCGCAGGAATTAACCAGCTTTCCATCACGCCAGTTTCAGATCCCGGGTCATGTTTTCCACGTTGTTTTCGTGGATCACCACGTTGTCTTCGATACGAATGCCGCCGAACGGTTTCAGTGCTTCAATTTTCTGCCAGTTGAAGTGCTTGCTGAACTGCCCTTCACGCCACGGTGCCAGTAGCGATTCGATGAAGTAGATACCCGGTTCGATGGTTAACACCATGCCCGGCTGGAGAATACGGGTGCAGCGCAGGTACGGATATTTTGCCGGTGCCGCGAGGTGCGTACCGCTATCATCCTGCATAAAACCAGCTACGTCATGCACCTGCAGGCCCAGCGGATGGCCGATACCGTGCGGCATAAACGGTCCGGTGAGATCGTTTTCGACCATCGCTTCTTCACTCATATCGGTGATGATTTGATGTTTACGCAGCAGTTTGGCGATGCGCTGATGGAACTGGATGTGGTAATCCACATAGCTGACGCCTGCTTTCATGGTAGCGATCAGCGCCAGTTGTTCATCATTTACGTCTTTCACCAGCTGTGCGTAGTCGTTGTCACTTTTTGCCGACCAGGTACGGGTCAGGTCAGCCGCATAGCCGTTATATTCGGCCCCGGCATCCAGCAGGAAGCTGCGCATCTCTTCCGGTGCCTGGTGGTCCAGTTTGGTGTAATGCAACACCGCAGCGTGTTCGTTGAGCGCCACAATGTTGCTGTAAGGTACGTCGGTATCACGATGACCGGTCGCGGTCAGATAGGCAATGTTGATATCGAACTCGCTCATGCCAGAACGGAACGCTTCTTCTGCCGCGCGATGACCGTTGACCGCCATTTTCTGCGCTTCACGCATACAGGCCAGTTCGTACTCAGTTTTGAAGGAGCGATAGTAATGCAGGTAGTCGATAACCCCTTTCGGGTTGATATTGCTGGCCTCAATACCCAGTTGCAGCGCACGTTCCGGCACCGGACCGATATAACCGATATTGCCGCGCGCAGCAGGCAGCAGGCTACCAATGCCATCGGCTTTCGGCAGCGCGATCACTTCCACATCTTCAGTCCAGAAAGAGGTCGGCAGCGGTTCGACGTTGTGCCAGTAATCAACCGGCAGATAGAACCACAGTTTCGGCTTGTTCACGCCATCCACCAGCAACCAGCAGTTTGGCACCTGAGTTACCGGCACCCACGCTTTGAATTGCGGGTTCACTTTAAACGGATAGGGATGATCGTCGAGAAAAACATTGAACAGCTCGCCGGAGTGAATAAGTAACGCATCCAGCTTGAAGCGCGCCAGCGCATCGCGAGTCCGTTCTTGTAAGGTAGCTATATGATTTTTATAGAGCGAGGCCAGTGATTCCATTTTTTACCCTTCTGTTTTTTTGACCTTAAGTCTCCGCATCTTAGCACATCGTTCATCCAGAGCGTGATTTCTGCCGAGCGTGATCAGATCGGCATTTCTTTAATCTTTTGTTTGCATATTTTTAACACAAAATACACACTTCGACTCATCTGGTACGACCAGATCACCTTGCGGATTCAGGAGACTGACATGCTTTACAAAGGCGACACCCTGTACCTTGACTGGCTGGAAGATGGCATTGCCGAACTGGTATTTGATGCCCCAGGTTCAGTTAATAAACTCGACACTGCGACCGTCGCCAGCCTCGGCGAGGCCATCGGCGTGCTGGAACAGCAATCAGATCTAAAAGGGCTGCTGCTGCGTTCGAACAAAGCAGCCTTTATCGTCGGTGCTGATATCACCGAATTTTTGTCCCTGTTCCTCGTTCCTGAAGAACAGTTAAGTCAGTGGCTGCACTTTGCCAATAGCGTGTTTAATCGCCTGGAAGATCTGCCGGTGCCGACCATTGCTGCCGTCAATGGCTATGCGCTGGGCGGTGGCTGCGAATGCGTGCTGGCGACCGATTATCGTCTGGCGACGCCGGATCTGCGCATCGGTCTGCCGGAAACCAAACTGGGCATCATGCCTGGCTTTGGCGGTTCTGTACGTATGCCACGTATGCTGGGCGCTGACAGTGCGCTGGAAATCATTGCCGCCGGTAAAGATGTCGGCGCGGATCAGGCGCTGAAAATCGGTCTGGTGGATGGCGTAGTCAAAGCAGAAAAACTGGTTGAAGGCGCAAAGGCGGTTTTACGCCAGGCCATTAACGGCGACCTCGACTGGAAAGCAAAACGTCAGCCGAAGCTGGAACCACTAAAACTGAGCAAGATTGAAGCCACCATGAGCTTCACCATCGCTAAAGGGATGGTCGCACAAACAGCGGGGAAACATTATCCGGCCCCCATCACCGCAGTAAAAACCATTGAAGCTGCGGCCCGTTTTGGTCGTGAAGAAGCCTTAAACCTGGAAAACAAAAGTTTTGTCCCGCTGGCGCATACCAACGAAGCCCGCGCACTGGTCGGCATTTTCCTTAACGATCAATATGTAAAAGGCAAAGCGAAGAAACTCACCAAAGACGTTGAAACCCCGAAACAGGCCGCGGTGCTGGGTGCAGGCATTATGGGCGGCGGCATCGCTTACCAGTCTGCGTGGAAAGGCGTGCCGGTTGTCATGAAAGATATCAACGACAAGTCGTTAACCCTCGGCATGACCGAAGCCGCGAAACTGCTGAACAAGCAGCTTGAGCGCGGCAAGATCGATGGTCTGAAACTGGCTGGCGTGATCTCCACAATCCACCCAACGCTCGACTACGCCGGATTTGACCGCGTGGATATTGTGGTAGAAGCGGTTGTTGAAAACCCGAAAGTGAAAAAAGCCGTACTGGCAGAAACCGAACAAAAAGTACGCCAGGATACCGTGCTGGCGTCTAACACTTCAACCATTCCTATCAGCGAACTGGCCAACGCGCTGGAACGCCCGGAAAACTTCTGCGGGATGCACTTCTTTAACCCGGTCCACCGAATGCCGTTGGTAGAAATTATTCGCGGCGAGAAAAGCTCCGACGAAACCATCGCGAAAGTTGTCGCCTGGGCGAGCAAGATGGGCAAGACGCCGATTGTGGTTAACGACTGCCCCGGCTTCTTTGTTAACCGCGTGCTGTTCCCGTATTTCGCCGGTTTCAGCCAGCTGCTGCGCGACGGCGCGGATTTCCGCAAGATCGACAAAGTGATGGAAAAACAGTTTGGCTGGCCGATGGGCCCGGCATATCTGCTGGACGTTGTGGGCATTGATACCGCGCATCACGCTCAGGCTGTCATGGCAGCAGGCTTCCCGCAGCGGATGCAGAAAGATTACCGCGATGCCATCGACGCGCTGTTTGATGCCAACCGCTTTGGTCAGAAGAACGGCCTCGGTTTCTGGCGTTATAAAGAAGACAGCAAAGGTAAGCCGAAGAAAGAAGAAGACGCCGCCGTTGAAGACCTGCTGGCAGAAGTGAGCCAGCCGAAGCGCGATTTCAGCGAAGAAGAGATTATCGCCCGCATGATGATCCCGATGGTCAACGAAGTGGTGCGCTGTCTGGAGGAAGGCATTATCGCCACTCCGGCGGAAGCGGATATGGCGCTGGTCTACGGCCTGGGCTTCCCTCCGTTCCACGGCGGCGCGTTCCGCTGGCTGGACACCCTCGGTAGCGCAAAATACCTCGATATGGCACAGCAATATCAGCACCTCGGCCCGCTGTATGAAGTGCCGGAAGGTCTGCGTAATAAAGCGCGTCATAACGAACCGTACTATCCTCCGGTTGAGCCAGCCCGTCCGGTTGGCGACCTGAAAACGGCTTAAGGAGTCACAATGGAACAGGTTGTCATTGTCGATGCAATTCGCACCCCGATGGGCCGTTCGAAGGGCGGTGCTTTTCGTAACGTGCGTGCAGAAGATCTCTCCGCTCATTTAATGCGTAGCCTGCTGGCGCGTAACCCGGCGCTGGAAGCGGCGGCCCTCGACGATATTTACTGGGGTTGTGTGCAGCAGACGCTGGAGCAGGGTTTTAATATCGCCCGTAACGCGGCGCTGCTGGCAGAAGTACCACACTCTGTCCCGGCGGTTACCGTTAATCGCTTGTGTGGTTCATCCATGCAGGCACTGCATGACGCAGCACGAATGATCATGACTGGCGATGCGCAGGCATGTCTGGTTGGCGGCGTGGAGCATATGGGCCATGTGCCGATGAGTCACGGCGTCGATTTTCACCCCGGCCTGAGCCGCAATGTTGCCAAAGCGGCGGGCATGATGGGCTTAACGGCAGAAATGCTGGCGCGTATGCACGGTATCAGCCGTGAAATGCAGGATGCCTTTGCCGCGCGGTCACACGCCCGCGCCTGGGCCGCCACGCAGTCGGCCGCATTTAAAAATGAAATCATCCCGACCGGTGGTCACGATGCCGACGGCGTCCTGAAGCAGTTTAATTACGACGAAGTGATTCGCCCGGAAACCACCGTGGAAGCCCTCGCCACGCTGCGTCCGGCGTTTGATCCAGTAAACGGTATGGTAACGGCGGGCACATCTTCTGCACTTTCCGATGGCGCAGCTGCCATGCTGGTGATGAGTGAAAGCCGCGCCCATGAATTAGGTCTTAAGCCGCGCGCTCGTGTGCGTTCGATGGCGGTCGTTGGTTGTGACCCATCGATTATGGGTTACGGCCCGGTTCCGGCCTCGAAACTGGCGCTGAAAAAAGCGGGGCTTTCTGCCAGCGATATCGGCGTGTTTGAAATGAACGAAGCCTTTGCCGCGCAGATCCTGCCATGTATTAAAGATCTGGGACTAATTGAGCAGATTGACGAGAAGATCAACCTCAACGGTGGCGCGATCGCGCTGGGTCATCCGCTGGGTTGTTCCGGTGCGCGTATCAGCACCACGCTGCTGAATCTGATGGAACGCAAAGACGTTCAGTTTGGTCTGGCGACGATGTGTATCGGTCTGGGTCAGGGTATTGCGACGGTGTTTGAGCGGGTTTAACCACTTGCCGGATGCGGCGTGAACGCCTTATCCGGTCTACCGATCCGGCACCAATGTAGGCCTGATAAGACGCGCCAGCGTCGCATCAGGCATCATGCACCAATTGCCGGATGCGGCGTAAACGCCTTATCCGGCCTACGGTTCGGACTATTTGTAGGCACGATAAGACGCGACAGCGTCGCATCGGGCATGGTTTGCCAGATACGTCATAGATCTAAATGCCACTGAATAACAGTTTAGTTGCCGTTCTTCCCGCCTGTCAGGGGCGGGTTTTTTTATATCTCAGATAAATGCAAACGCATCGCCAAACAGGCGATCTTCCCGCGCATTACGCTCACTGCAAAACAGATCGCGGGCAATTTTCGCCATCTCAAAACGTCCGGCAATATAGATATCATGCTCTGCCAGCGTACCGTGATCCTGCAATACCGCCGTTAACACGGTGCCAGTACGCCCACGCCAGCCCGCTTCCGGTTGTTCAACCACCGGCACCACTTGCAGACCAGGATGCTTCAACGAAAGCGCCTCAAGCTCGCAGAGATCATACAGATGCTGCTCTTCACGCCCGCCCCAGTAAATGGTGATATCACGGTTTGGGTTACGCGCCAACGCTGTCAGCAAAATCGAGCGGGCATAAGAGAACCCGGTGCCGCCCGCAATCAAAATCATCGGACGCTCTTCATCATCGCGCAGCCACGCTTCTCCGTGGGGAATGTCGACCACGATTTGATGATCTTTGAGGATGCGGTCCATGACTGCTTTCGCGTAAAGGTTGATTTCAGAAGCGCCAATATGCAGCTCGATAAACCCTTTTTCATCCGGCGTCGAAGCCATTGAGAACGGACGTTTGTCGCGCTCATCCATCACTACCATCAAATACTGACCAGCACGAAAAGAAAAGGCCGCGTCTGGCACGATGCGGACACGATATACGGTATCCGTGATAGCTTCTACCGAGGTCACTTTACAGCTTAAGGTTGTCATGCGCTTTCTCTGTCGGATCGATAAATAGGGCAAAACAAACGCGCATCAGGCGCTTTTACCGTTGTTAAAAATAGCCAGTTCATCCCAGATGGCGTCAATATGCGCGACAACATCTGGATCTTTTTTGATGGGACGTCCCCATTCACGCTGGGTTTCCCCCGGCCATTTATTCGTGGCATCCAGCCCCATTTTTGAACCCAGCCCGGAGACAGGCGAGGCAAAATCCAGATAATCAATAGGCGTATTTTCTACCAGAACAGTATCCCGCGCCGGGTCCATACGGGTGGTAATCGCCCAAATCACATCGTTCCAGTCGCGTGCGTTAACGTCATCATCGCAAACGATCACAAATTTAGTGTACATAAACTGGCGTAAGAACGACCAGACGCCCATCATGACGCGCTTCGCGTGTCCGGCGTACTGTTTTTTGATTGTCACTACCGCCAGGCGATAAGAGCAGCCTTCCGGCGGCAGGTAAAAATCGACAATTTCCGGGAACTGTTTTTGCAGAATCGGCACAAACACTTCGTTCAGTGCGACACCCAGCACCGCGGGCTCATCTGGCGGACGCCCGGTATAGGTGGAATGGTAAATCGCATCTTCACGCTGGGTAATATGCGTCACGGTAAATACCGGGAAACTATCGACTTCATTATAGTAACCGGTGTGGTCGCCATACGGCCCTTCCGGCGCAGTTTCGCCTTGTTCGATATACCCTTCCAGCACAATCTCCGCACTGGCGGGCACTTCAAGATCATTGGAGATACACTTCACCACTTCGGTCTTGGTGCCACGTAGCAATCCGGCAAACGCATACTCTGAAAGCGTATCCGGAACGGGAGTGACTGCACCGAGAATCGTGGCGGGATCGGCACCCAGCGCCACAGAAACCGGGAAACGTTCGCCCGGATGCGCCGCACACCACTCCTGATAATCCAGCGCGCCGCCGCGATGCGACAGCCAGCGCATAATCAGTTTGTTTTTACCAATCAGCTGCTGGCGATAAATGCCCAGATTCTGCCGCTCTTTATGTGGGCCGCGCGTCACTGTCAGCCCCCAGGTAATCAGCGGCGCGGCATCTTCCGGCCAGCAGGTCATAATGGGAATGCGATTGAGATCGACGTCATCGCCAGAGACGATTTTTTGTTGGCAGGGCGCACCACGCAGCCGCTTTGTCGGCATGTTCAATACTTGCTTAAACTGCGGCAGTTTATCAAACAGGTCGCGGAAACCTTTTGGCGGCTCCGGCTCTTTCAGAAACGCCAATAATTTACCAACTTCACGCAGCGCCGAAACATCTTCCTGCCCCATGCCCATCGCCACGCGCTTTGGCGTACCGAACAGGTTGCACAGCACCGGCATTGAGTAGCCTTTAGGGTTTTCGAACAACAGCGCAGGCCCACCGGCACGCAAAGTGCGGTCAGCAATTTCAGTGATTTCCAGATGCGGATCCACCGGGAGCGTGATACGTTTTAGCTCACCCTGCTGTTCAAGCAGCGTCAAGAAGTCGCGTAAATCGTTATATTTCATGGCGTCCATTGTAGCCTCTTAATCTGCGCCCATTATACGGCGTTCATCTTTGCGATGCTGTAAATTTGTTAAATTAGCGTGAACTCTGACGGTATAACGCAAACCGGGGAATATAATTAACTTAGCGTAAAGCTTTTGCTATCCTTGCGCCCCGATTAAACGGATAAGAGTCATTATGCAATCCTGGTATTTACTGTACTGCAAGCGCGGGCAACTTCAACGTGCCCAGGAACACCTCGAAAGACAGGCTGTGAATTGCCTGGCACCGATGATCACCCTGGAAAAAATCGTGCGTGGCAA
>SKEL01003406.1_pt1 | contig 10487 bp, 8 predicted proteins | sample 4826741 | NCBI WGS metagenome assembly SKEL01 (sample SAMN11008810, study PRJNA524170) | human gut metagenome | biome: Human fecal sample; material: Feces; isolation source: fecal sample from pouch patient p33 | host: Homo sapiens | place: Israel: Tel-Aviv | collected 2016-03-22
CTAAATACACCTGCAACAGCATCTGCCGGAATCATGGAAACAAAGTCAAACTCAGCTGTTCCTTTTTCTGCAAGTGCCAATACAAACAGCGCACCATTTACGTCATCTGATGCAGTTACAGTAAGTGTATACTTGTGCCAGTAGTGCATCTTGTCTTCCTCTGCCATATGCACACTGCCCTCTGCATATGTTACATCATCCTTTACAACCTTTGCAGTGATCTCTCCTAAAAAGCTGACTGCTCTTGCATAAAAGGAAACGTTATATGCAGCACCTTTCTTTAGGGTAATTCCGCTATATGCCTGATTGGAAAAACCAGCACCTGCCTCATTTGCTGTAAAGCGAAGATAATGAGGATTTTCATCAGAAACAGGACTTCCACAAACGACCTGCAAGCGAGCGCTGTCCTCTGCCGGGTATGCCTTCCAGCCATATCCTCCGTCAAAAATTGTATAATAATCACCCTTATCACCGTAGCAATCTACAAACTCGAAGTTACGGTTTTCGATAAGCTCTGCATAAATGCCGCCATCTGCACCATAATTAATATCCTCAAAAAATACTCCAATTAGATCCTTTGAAATTGGCGTTGTTTTTTTCTGTGATACTGTTAATTTCATGATTTCGTATCTCCTTTTCCTTTCTGTTGACGTTTTCTATTTTTTTGCCTTTATTTGCTGTTTTCTTTTTCGACACCATTTTTTTCGCAAATGTCATTTAAGCAGCAGCGATGACAATACGGCGATGTTCTTGCCGTACAGATCTCTCTTCCGTGAATAACAAGTCGATGACAAAAATCACTGCCTTCTTCTGGAGGAATCAGCTTCCATAATGCCATCTCAACCTTCTTTGGCTCCTTTATACCATCTACCAGACCAATGCGGTTCGAAAGTCGAATGCAATGTGTATCAGTTACAATTGCCGGCTTTCCAAATACATCTCCCATAATCAGATTGGCACTTTTTCTGCCAACACCCGGAAGCTTCAACAGCTTGTTAAAATCATCTGGTACCTTGCAGTCATACTCATCGCGAAGCATTGTCATGCAAGCCTTTATGTCTCTTGCCTTACTTTTTCCCAGCCCACATGGACGCACAATCTCTTCAATATCTGATTCATCTGCGTCTGCCAGAGCACTGATTGTTGGAAATTTTTCATAAAGCCTAGGGACAACCTGATTGACTCTGGCGTCTGTACACTGTGCTGCAAGACGCACGCTGATTAAAAGCTTCCATGCATACTCATACTCAAGCGTACATCCTGCATCAGGATATTCTTTTTTTAAACGTGCGACTGTCTCTAGCGCAAGTTCTTTTTTTGTCATATGTTCCTCCCAAAAACCACAGCAGTTTCCGCATCCTCATAAGCACGAAGAAGCTCTGCCACGCTCCATGCCTGCGCAAAGCAGCCTCTTGATTCAGCAGGACATTCACCATCATAAATCTCAGCAATTTGTCCCAGACATCCTTCTGCAAGTGCTGCATTTAGCTGGTCTAGCTGATGCAAAATATCCTTTGCTGTCTGCTTTGGCTCATCAGAAAAGCGAATGCATGCACGATAATATGCACCAAGCGGATATGCCCACACAGTTCCCTGATGATATGCCATATCACGCTCAAACTGAGTACCGCCATAATGCGGATGAAACTGCGGATCATACAGCGAAAGACTTCTTAATCCCACTGGTGTGTAAAGCTCTCTTCTTACCTGTGCAAGAATTGCTTTTGCCTGTTTTTCTTCAATCATCGTAAATGGCATTGTCAATGCAAAAATTTCATTGCAGCGAACCTGCTTTGATGCATCATCTGGCTCTCCATTTTCAGGCAGTACATCATAAAGTGTACCGTCTATCTTTGTAAATTTCTTTAAGAAGCTATTTTTGATTTTTTCTGAAAGCACATCTAGGCGCGCTGCCTTTTCTTCTTCACCCTGCTTTTTTAAAAGCTCTCTCACTATACAAACAGCGTTATACCAGTATGCATTGATCTCAACTGGCTTTCCATGGCGTGGTGTTGGCAAAATATCACCAAACCGCACATCCATCCACGTCAGCTGCCACAGACCATTTCCAGCCGCAAGAAGCCCATCCTCTTCCATATGAATGTTATAATCTGTTCCCTTTTTATACCAGCTGATGATCGACTCTGCGATTTTAATTGCTTCTGCTTCAAAGCTAGGATCACACTCTTTCTCTGTCACATGCTGCAGATATTCCCAAAGAGCATTTATAAATAACAATGATGCATCTACTGTATTATACATCACCTCATCCTTACCCTCTGGAAAGAGATTTGGCATGATTCCCCTGCGGCAATAGCGCATAAATGTTTGTAAAATACTCTTTGCTGCCTCCATCTGGCCAATTGCAAGCGTACATCCATAAAAAGCAATCATCGTATCGCGGCCCCAGTCACCAAAAAATGGAAAACCTGCCATAATACTCATGCCGTCTGTGGAATCACGTCTTGTCAAATGTGCCTGTGCACTTACAGCTAACTGACGAGCCGTTTCACTTACTCTTCCACTTTGCTCCATAACTGCTTTCTGGCGCTCATGCTCCTGATTCCACAAATGAGAAAATACTGCTGAAAGATCATTCTGTGTTTTTTCTTCTCTTTCGCGCTGTATATTCATCCAGTTTTCATCCATGCCATAAATCAAATTAAGCATAACACTGCCATTTAATACACGCTTATCAATATCTTCTTCTGTTGTATGCGCTGACTTGATTTTATGAATCTTTCGTCCGCCGCCCCAGCCATCTCGTCCGTCAGGTCCATCCTGATCAAAACGATACCACTGTACTTGTTCTTCTTCCATCGACTCGATATCACCATCTGTATCAAGATACAAACTTGCCTCTTTTGTTGACATAAAAAGGCGATCTTCTTTTTTTCGGCAGCTAATCGTCTCGTATGTAAGTGGACGATCATTTTTTAAATGAAAACCATACACTGGAATAACCTCAATCCATGCATCCACGCCCTCATCTGCATGAAGCTGATACTGTATTGCCAGACTGTTTGTTCCATATACAAGTGTCAAACGTTTTGTGACACGCACACCCTCTGCCATATATTCCCAAGAAGGCAGTCCGTCATAAAAAAAGCTGTCCAGAAAACGAAAACCCGCTGCATCATCTGATGATGTAACATATGCCTGCGAATCCAAACGATAAGCATTGCTTCCCACATGAAGAATTTCTTCTATTCGGCGCACCATGGCAAAACGCTTTGTTGGTGCCACAAGCGCTGCTGTGAGCAAATTGTGGTCATGACGCGCATTTGAACCAATCACTGTCTGGCTGCAGTAGCCGCCAAGGCCATTGACCAAAAGAAAACTATGTTCTTCTCCACGTTGCAGTGTTTTCCAATCTGATCTTCCCAAATAAAAGTCCATAATTTTACATCCTTTTTTATTTTCTCGAATTACTTCGACAAAAGTATACCATAAATTATTTATCATGACAATGGACACAGAGCGAAGAAAAATTATATTTTTGCGCACCAAAAAGCGGGCATCTTTTCTTCTTTTTTGATGCCCGCTGTCAAACTATTTCATCCATCGGATTTTACCTCTTTCAATTATCTAGTTTTATTTATTTTCCGTTCCTCTTCTTTATCTTCTTTTGCCTTCGTTAGCTTGTTACTTTTATGTTATCGGTCTTCTACCGTTCTCCTATTAAACTAACTTCATTTCATTCATCTATCTTTATTCTTTATTCTTCACTACAAACCTTTATGAGACTTGAAAAACATTTATCTGACTTCGTCTGATAATTCTTATTTGTTTTTCTTTTTTCTTTCCTGCCTATTAGCCTTTCACTACGCCATTGGACTGTACTCCACTTCATACATTTTTGTTCTTCTATGTACTTTCTGCTTTTGTACTTTGTACATTTACTTTCTATGCCATCGGACTGTACCTCTTTCCAATCGTTTTGCTTTTCAGCTTTCTTTCTGATCTCTTCTAATACTACTTACCGTCCCATTGGTCCGTACCTCTTTTCGATCATTTTTGCTTTTCAGCTTTTTAGATTTTGATTACTATCCCATTGGACTGTACCTCCTTTTTTAGATTTCTTGTAAGATTTATTTCTAATATCTTACTTGAGTTGTTTTTCTTTGTTTGTGACTTCATTATATCCTGTCTCTTTCTATTTGTCAAGTACTTTTTTAAATTTTTTTTCATTTATTTTCACTGTTTATTTTTCATTTCTTAATTATCAGAATTTTCTAACATTTTTAACAAGGTAGCTATTCGCAATCCGCTTCGCTACTTGCTTATCTACGTTAAAAAAGAGGAGGGATTTCTCCCTCCTCTGGCTGCTTATCAGAAGCCCTTCAGCTTGAAAATAATTGTTTCATAGCATGAATTATCTTCGCGTTGATCTGTAATCGCAACAATCACATTTCCCTCTTCATCCATGCAGGTTCCATTTACATATGGCCAATTTAAAGTTCCAAATAATTCTTCATAAGAAACCTCTTTGAGGATCGCACCATCAAAACCAACAAAGATTACATTTTCCATCCAACTGTCAAATATAACCCAGCCATTTTGTGTCTGCTCAAATGCAGATACACCTTCTAACATACCGCTTTCTGTATCTGTTGAACTAATTGTCATCACTTCATTCCAATTATTATCATAGATATTAAGCAGTGTCTCTGATTCCTTATATCCACATACTGCCTGATAGTCCTTTGTTACACTGACTGAATTGATACCCTCAACTGGATCAATTACACGTTCTTTATTAGTTCCTGTTTCAAAGTCGTATTCTGTGATACTGTTACTGTAGCTCCATCCAACTGCTTTCTTTCCTGATGGATGCAGTGACACCATTACGCAGTAATTAAGCAGCACTTCATCCTCTTCTGTACCCCATTGAACAAGCGGTCCGCCATTTCCAAGTGCATACAGATTTCCATCTTCGTCTCCAAAGATATTTTCAACATCAAAATCAAAATAGACATCTCCTTCATATGCGAGTCCTCCATCTTCATCACTGTACTCGCTAACGTCTCCATCTGTAAGTACATAATACCATCCGCCTGATTTTGCTACTTTTGAATATCCATTATTGAAGGTAGGATATACAGTATCAATTGGAAGATATTCTGCTTCAACTGTGAAATTTCCTACTTGAACTGGTTCTGTATCTTTTGGAACATAAACCTCTCCATCCCAATACCATGGTGTTTTTGTTTTAGTGTATTCCTTTTTATGGAATGTAACATTATCTATCAGTTCTGTTACACGAGGATCCTCAGGATCTCCATATACCATAATTTTTGCATACATAGCAGATTCTTGATCGTATCCAAAAAATGCTTTGTAATAATCATTTTCTCCCTGAACAAATTCCATTCCTCCGATTGAAACAGTTTCGCAGGAGTCCTCTACAATCACATCATAAGCATTGATTCCAAAATCATATAGCTCAGATGCATAATCAAGCGGGGTATTGATGCTTGCATTAATTCGCACGTAAATTCCATCATCCGGAATACTTAACTCCACATAAGATCCATAATCTGAACTATATGAGTACTCACTATATTCCCAGTCCGAACTGTATCTAACTGTCACATGAATCTGCTCTGCTTCCTCAAACTGCTTTTCTGCTTCTGTCGGAGTGGTCTCCCCCGTCGTATTTACTTTGCTTCCATGTGCCTTTCCCGTAAACACTGTCTCTGCCTGTGTACATAAAACACCAGACATGACCATAATAATAGCTAAAATCCACGCTGCGTACACTTTTTTTCTCATAGGCCTCTCCTTTCTGAGCTTAATTGTTGTCTCACTTTTGCTATATCTTTGTTCTTTTAGTATATACAATTCCTACGAGAAAAAGAATACTCTTTTGTGTACTTTTTAATATCCTGGTGTTACTAATCCCAGACGGCTTGCCGCAACTGCCAGCTCTGTGCGATTTCGATAACCTGTCATATCCTTTAAATGTGATATATATTTTTTTACAGTGTATACTGAAAGATGAAGCGTCTTTGCAATCTCTTCATCCATTTTTCCTGCTGATAACTCTCTCAAAACATTCATATGCTGCCAGTCAATCTCTGTGCTCCATGCATTCCCAATCTTAACAACTGGTATTTCATCCGGATAAACATTTTCTCCGTTAAGAACTGCGCAAATTGCCGCAGTAATCTCACTGTCATCAGAAAGTTTGTAGCAGAATCCCTCGATTTTTGCCTCACGCGCTCTTCGTAAAAGTTCCGGATCAAGCTGCGATGTCAAGATAAGAATTTTCACAGCCGGAAAATTTTTTTTAATTTTAACAGCAGCCTCTAGTCCACTAGCATTCATTGCCGTGCAGACATCCATTAAAATCAGATCAATATGTTCACGGCAGCAATATGCCTCTGCCATCAGCGCATTTTCAATCACATATGATATAAAGATTTCCTCCATCTTATCTAACACCATTTCCAGATGGCGCGCTGCCATTGGATCATCCTCTACAATCATTGTGCGATATTTTTTTCTTTTTGTATTTACCATATGCCCGCCTTTCTGCGCTTTTGCGCTCAAACTTATCTGTACCTTTGCTAGCAGGTACAGATAAGTTTAACAGTAAGGCTAAACCTTGGCGTCCATTCAATTGTGACCACTCCTCCAGCTGCCTCAATCTGCCTGATCAAACCTGCCAGTCCACCGACTGGTTCTATTGGTCCCTTCGGCTTATTTCCATCATTTTGAAAACTTAATATTTGCCATCCATTTTCTTTTTTACTTTCGATTCGAAGCTTCCGTGCATCTGCGTGACGAACTGCATTTGTAAGTGCCTCTGCTGCAATTTTCACTGCGAGTTCCCGAATTTCCTGCTCTTTTGGAAAATCTCCTAAAAACACAAGTTTCACACCTACTGCATTTGCTGTCTGAATCAGATACGTAAGCGGATCTTTTGTCTTTGTACGCCGCTCTCCTAAATCGAAAATCGTAATTGTTTTTTTCCAGGAATCTAATGCTTCCAAAACAGCATCCTCACCTTTATCATCCAAAAGTGCTCGTCTTGTCTGCATAAGTGTTCTTCCAAGCTCATCATGAAAGCGCATCTTTGCCTGAAGCAATTCCTCATCTCTTGCTGCCTTCACAATCTGCTTTTGATATTCCTGAAGGCGTTTTCTAATCTGAAATAATGACTTATTTTTTCGTTCCTGCTCACACAAAAGTCCATACAGATCCGTCGTATCTGCTGACGTAATCTCCACGATTTCTTCGCCGTCCAACTTCAATATTGACCTTGTAAATGTTCTGCACTCTCCATTTGCAAAGCGGATCAAGTATTGATTTTCTTTTGTAAGCTCTGGCCGTTTTTCGCACACAATTCCATTTTGCAAGTTTCCGTCTGCAATTCTGTTCCAAAAATATGTTGCATTTTGCAGCGACTCTCCTATAAGCCTATAGCTTAACGATTCCATCATTCGATTTAAAAATAACACATTGCCTGATTGAGCCGCAAAGCATAGCCCCATTGGAAGATTATCACCGCCTTCTTTGATCGCTGCTCTGCGATTTTGAAACAGATTTCTCCACATGAATTATCCACTCATCCTCTTCCATAATAACCTTATATCGGGTATTTTCATCAAACACTGCATGTACCTGCTCGATCATTACTGGCTGTCCATTCTTTTTTTCTAATCCTTGCGCAATCATCATTCTAAGTGCAAGATCTCCATTGTCTGTGCTTATTCTAACAAAAATAGTTTCCATTGTCTTTAAAAACAACTCTATAATCTGTTCAAAGCAATCATACATCTGCAGTACTGATAAAAATGGTACATTGCCCTCTTTTGTGCAAAAAACATCACCGTCAATTCCAGCCCATTTCATGTTGTCAACTGACTCTCTAATGCAAAATAAAAGTTCATCCAGTAAAATCTGATCATTTTTTTGCCCCAAAAACAAAAGATTGCAACGGCGCTTCATATAAGTTCCAATTACGCTGATCTTAAAAAGCTGTTCTCTCGCTGTATTCTCTTTTTTTTCTGAAAGCTCAGACGCAATTTGCTGAATTGTTTTTTTCATATCAGCTTCTATCCTGTCATAAAGCTGCGTCTGAGCTGCAATTTTGGCCTGCTTTTCTTCTATTTCATTTTCTGCCTTTAACAATGCATTGCTAACTTCAAGCTCTTTCTCGCTTTTTTGAAGTGACTCTAGCAATGTATTAAGCAAAGATATATCCTCCTGCCAAACTACAAAGCCTCCCTTTATTGCTTCTGCCTTGACACGGACATTTTTTTCTGTGCAGCATCCTGTCTGCATTGCCTGCCTAACCATCTGCTCAGATAATAACGAGCTATTATGACTACTTGCCAGTATGCTCGCATCATTTCGTCTGATCTGTGCATTTAGCGTGCTGCCATTAAAAAATTGTTCATAGCCTGTATTAACAGGAATGAGACCACTCCACATACAACACGTAATGGAAATCATCACAAGCTGACAGATTACTGATGTCATATCTCCTGCTATTAATCTTAAAGCTTGTATTTTGGCAATATACGATATAGCATAAATTCCAATCAGAAGAATTGGCACAAACGGCAGAAGCTTTCTCTTTTTGCTATGTGGTACCTTTGCACCTCGCATCATAAATAATAATGTCATGCACATACATACGGCTACCCATATCATTACTATATAATATCCCCACGAATAATGATACTGATCATCTGACCAGAAGGTTTCCTCTCCAAATGAAAAAACAGTCTGATGAACATCATTTGTCATTACAAGTACAAAAAGTGCAGTACTAATCCCTGCTGCAAAAACGCTCCATAACGGCAATCTGTAATCCTCTGATTTTCTAATGTGAAGCGATGTGTACAAACAAAAAAGAGGAATAAAAATCATTGGAAGATAATAGCTGTACCACAAATATCTTCCCCATACAGATGTATTTGGCAGCCTAAATTTTACTGTGCGCACAATCATCCAGAAAAGCATAAGAAAGACTATCGCACTTAGCCATCTTTTTACTGAGCGCACGACAACATGACGGCGCAGCAAGATGCCCCAGACAATATATGTAATAAAATAAATTGCTGTGCGTCCATCACTTAGCCACACAGATAATTTTAAATTTGTGGTCAGGCGCGCCACATGGCGAAAAATCACAGCTGCTGCTACTGCCAGAATCCATATGGTCACAAGTGCCACTTTTCGTATTCGTTCTCTCCCCAATGTTCTGCCCTCTCGCTGTACTTGTATGTGTCATCTGCCGTTTTAACACATTTTTTCATCACAGCTTCACAACCTGATGACCTGCCGCTTTAAGCAAACGATTCATAACAGCAAAGCCGCAGCCACTTGTATCAAAGCTCTCTGAGTAGATAAAATCTACATTTTCTTCATCAAAATCTCTAAGTGCCCTAAACAGATTGTGCGCAACACTATCCATTGAAATCCGGCTTCCAACTGAAATAACTACATCTGCCTTATACAACTCTTTGGACTCATCTGTTGCCATAATTCCAATACGAAGCCCCTGCTCTCTCTTCTTTTTTGCCTCCTCATTGATATAAGTAATCACCTTATCCTGCGCGCCTTCCACTAAAACCATAGATGCCTTTGGCGCATAATGGCGATACTTCATGCCTGGAGCTTTAGGATGCACATCCTTTCCTACCTGCCGATAAACTGCAGCATCTGTCTCTACTGTGCCTAATACCTGCTGCAGCATCTCTGGTGTTACAAAGCCAGGGCGAAGCAGCATTGGCACTTCTCCAGTCAGATCAATAATCGTCGATTCTACACCAATTCCAACATCACCGCCATCAATGATCATTTCGATTCGTCCATTCATATCTTCAATTACATGACTTGCGCTTGTAGGACTTGGACGTCCGGAAAGATTTGCACTAGGCGCTGCTATTGGCATCTTACACTCCTGCAATAATACCCTAGCCACCAAGTGGGATGGCATACGAATCGCAACAGTATCAAGACCGCCTGTTGTCTCGTATGGAATATTGTCAGCCTTCGGCAAAATCATGGTCAGTGGTCCTGGCCAAAATACATCGGCAAGTGCTTCTGCTCGTGCAATAATCTTTGCGTTATCTGTCTTTATGAGCGGATAGAACTGTTCCATATCAGCAATATGCAAAATCAATGGATTGTCAGATGGACGTCCTTTTGCTGCATAAATTTTCTTCGATGCATCCTTATTTAATCCATTTCCGCCAAGACCATATACAGTCTCAGTTGGAAATGCAACAAGACCGCCCTGTGCCCACACATCTGCGACTTCTTTTGCGGTTGCTTCTATATTTTCTTTTGTTATATGAATAATTTTTGTCTCCATTTTGTTATGGTCCTTTTATTGTATTTTCGGATTAATATTATGATGTTGTGGTCAAAAGGTATTTTGCCCCCAACTGATATCCACGAATTGCTCCGTTGCTATGCAACTTTCGCAATTCTAAAAACATTCGGATTCGCTGATTTTCCTTGAAAAT
>SKEL01003408.1_pt1 | contig 10479 bp, 7 predicted proteins | sample 4826741 | NCBI WGS metagenome assembly SKEL01 (sample SAMN11008810, study PRJNA524170) | human gut metagenome | biome: Human fecal sample; material: Feces; isolation source: fecal sample from pouch patient p33 | host: Homo sapiens | place: Israel: Tel-Aviv | collected 2016-03-22
ACTTATCACACAGCGCATTGATCTGATCCGCAAACTTCGCCATATCTTTATTTGCGATTTCTTTATTTTTATGAATTACTGCAATCAGGCGCTGACCTGCTGCCAGTAACCGGTCAAATACACTGTTTCCAGCTTTCTTGGTCTTACGTTTCTCTGCCAGTTTTCTGCTGCCCTGTACCACGCACAGATTCTGCTGCAGATCATAAATATCACCGCTATACGGTGCAACCGCGTCCACACCAACCACTTCTTTTAAATGTGCCGCAAAATTATCCGTTACCTGATCCTGTCCATGAACCACAAATACCCGTTTTGGTTTCTGCTTCATGCCCTGTACCCATGCGGTCAGATGATCCTTATCCGCATGACCACTGATGCCCGGCAGATTCAGGATTTCTGCATTGACATGCACTGTCTCACCGAAAAGTTTTACCTCTTTTGCACCGTTCAACAGCTGATAACCTAATGTACCCGGAACCTGATAACCAACAAATACGATGGTACACTCTTCCCGCCACAGATTATGTTTCAGATGATGGCGGATACGACCTGCCTCACACATTCCGGAAGCAGAAATAATTACCTTCGGCGTCTTGATAAAATTGATGCCTCTGGATTCATCACTGGAAACCGTGGTCTTTAATCCCGGGAAACCAATCGGGTTCACACCACTTTTGATCATTTCCAGATCATCTTTACGGAAACATTCCAGCACATTTTTATTGAAAATATTTGTTGCCTCAATAGCCAGCGGACTGTCCACATACACCTCAAAATTCTGGAAAGAGGACAACATCTGCTCCTGTTTGATTTTGCGCAGATAATATAGCATTTCCTGGGTACGTCCTACGGAAAATGCCGGAATAACCACATTTCCGCCTCTGGCAAATGTCACCGCCAGCACCCGGGCAAGTTCAGATGCATAATCAGGTGGCACGTCATGATTTCGATCTCCATAAGTGGACTCCATGATCAGATAATCCGCGGATTCCGGAATTTCCGGATCACGGATCAGCGCACGATTACCGTTTCCAATATCACCGGAGAAAATCAGTTTGCACTCATCCTCCCCTTCTTTTGCCCACATTTCAATAAAAGAAGATCCAAGCAAATGTCCCGCATCACGGAAGCATACGGTCAATTCGTCACACACATGCACTTTTTTGTCATAATCACACGGTACAAAATAATTCAAAACGCCCTGTGCATCGTTTACACTGTACATCGGAACCACTTCCGGCTGTCCGGCTCTGCGGGCTTTCCGGTTTCTCCATTCCGCCTCAAACTCCTGAATGTGCGCACTGTCTTTTAACATAATGTTACAGAGCTGCGTGGTGGCATTTGTGGCAAAAATCTGTCCCCGGAAACCTCTTGCATACAAAAGCGGCAGTAATCCGGAATGATCAATGTGTGCGTGTGTCACAAACACATAATCAATCGCTGCTGCATTTACCGGAATATCCTGATTTTCGTAGATGTCTGCCCCCTGCTCCATACCACAGTCCACCAGAATATGTTTTTCTCCGATCTTCAGATAATGACAACTACCTGTTACCTCATGCGCTGCACCAATAAATTCTATCCTCATAGAAAAACCCCCTTCTACATTGTATTCCTTTTCCTCATATGTTCTTATGTAATAAGAATAAAATCATACAGTTCCATATTTATCAGATGTTACCTTCCAACTTATCTCTACAAATTTCATTCTTATTATATTCCTGTCCAGCGTTCCAAATTTATCAGTTGTTACACGAAAAACTATCTTTCCGCTTTTTATCTATTTTTTCTTATTCATCAAACAGACTATTTCTCATCTTCCTGCCCCTGCAGATAATAGATAAACTGCTGCGCAGTTCTTCCGGAAATTCCGCCATGGCTCAGCTCCCATTTATTTGCCTCTGCTTTCAGCTCATCCTCAGACATCTTGATGCCTGCTTTTGCTGCAAGATGAATCACAATGTCAAAGTACTCTTTCTGGCTCGGTTTGGAGTAATTGATCGTAACACCAAAACGATTAACCAGAGAAAGCTTCTCCTGCATTGTATCGGAACGATGCATTCCCTCATCCTGCTGCACATCGTTACGGTCGCTCCATGTCTCACGGATCAGGTGACGACGGTTGGATGTCGCATAGATCAGAATATTATCCGGTTTCGTCTCCACACCACCTTCAATGACTGCTTTCAGGAATTTATATTCAATCTCAAATTCCTCAAAAGAAAGATCATCCATATAAATAATGAACTTGTAGTTTCTGTTTTTTACGGCTGCAATAACATTTGACAGATCTTTGAACTGATGTTTATAAATCTCGATCATGCGCAGTCCCTGATCGTAAAACTCATTGACAATGGCTTTAATACTGGTTGATTTACCGGTTCCGCTGTCACCAAAGAGCAGCACATTGAACCTTCTTAATTACATACATATATTACTCTCAGAATTCTGTGAATCAGGGTTCTGGGAGTATTTTTTCCCTTAATGACTTAAAGAAAACTGCCACACAGGCATTCTTTTTTGTGTTGGACTTTATACCTGCTTCACCACAATCACATTAATCCCCGCCCCATGAATCGAAGCACTGATATGCAGCTGTGTATCTGCCGTTTCAATTCCAATCTGCGTCTGCGGTTCTGTATTCAGCAGATGCAGCCATTTTTCCTGAAGTGGAAACTGCGCCGGAAAATGCAGATGTGCCATATGCATAAAAATAGAATTCTGATTGGAAAATGCATATTTGGCAATCATGTACTGCCCCGGAGAAACCGGGAGATTCACATCTACATTCAATTCATCCATAAAGGAATTAATCTGTTCATTTGTTTCGTATACATCTGCATTTTTCGCAGATAAATGTTCGATTTCATCATTATAGTTCAATACAACAATCGTATATACAGCTATCGAATCTTCTATATTTTTTACAATGTAATAATATTTTCCCTGATACAGAAGGCTTCCTTTGATGTTATGAAGCAGCTGATAGGCATAAAAGGCAGGCTTCGGTACAGAACAGGAAGTCATGCAGGCAGGAAAACCTTTCAGTACGTTTTGAGGATCGCCGGGATCACGCAGACGCAGCAGCGGCGTATCGTCTGAGGAAGTAAAATAGGTCCGGAAAATACGGATCGCTGCAGCGATAGAATCACAGGCAGCAGAGGTACGGTATTTTTCAGTCGGTTCAGTCTGGATCATCACCTCATATCCCATAAACTGAAAACGGTTAGCAATCAGTGCAAGGGAACTTTCACTATCTCCAGAAGATGGAAAAAGCTGGATTTTGGAAATATTCAGCTCATACAACGCGTTGAATAAGCGTTCTCCCATGGCATGATAATCTTCAGTGGAAACTACAGCGACAAAGGTGCGGTTCAGATCCAGAATGACAGGCAGATTCGGATCAACGGATACACTGATGTGCGTATGACGGATCGCCGGACTGATCTCATGGTCGGTTCGCTCTGCCAGACTTCTGGTAATAATGCTGACAGACTGATTTTCGGACAGTGTTTGAAAACGGGAAGGGTTCTGTTCACTTAAAATGTAATCTTGAAACAGATCCCGATGTTCCTGCGGACTGTGCCCGAACCATTCCCGGAAAAATTTTTCGTAATAAGCAGTAGTAGAAAAACCAACGGCTCTTGACACCGCACTGATTTTTTGATTTGTTTCCAAAAGCGGAATCTCTGACATCTCACTTCTGGCAAAACAGAGAAACTTCTGAAAACTGATGCCCATGTATTCATGAATCAGATGGGAAAGATAATAGGTGCTCAGATGCTCTTTTTCTGCCAGATCCTCTAACGTAATGCGATTCGCATAATTTTCATAGACATAGTTAATAATGTGGCTGATACGCTCTACAATGACCGGATTGTCGTCCTTAAAATTCACGACCACACGATCTTCAAAAGCAAACAGATTAAAGTACTGGTTCAGATATTTGATGACATCGATCATCTGATAAATACAGGTGCTTTTGTAGTTGAAATTTCGTCGGGTGTAATCCAGAAGGATATGGAGCAGCATGCCGCGCAGATGCTCCAGTCTGCCGTATTTATCATCGTTGGCATAGGTACGGAAGCATGCTTTTGGAAGCAGTGGAAAATACTGCGTGAAGAAGCTTACAGGAAAAGGAGAACGAGAGTATGAGAATACAGGAACAGTCAGAGATCCTGCTTCCGGATGGTTCTTATATGCCGCGTCTGGGACAGGGAACCTGGCAGATGGGTGAAGATGACGAGCAGTATCACCGGAAGGTGGAAGGGCTTCGTCATGGCATCCGGGAAGGAATCCGCATGTTGGATACGGCAGAGATGTATGCGGATGGAAAAGCGGAAAATATTACCGGCAATGCGATCCGGGATTTTTGCCGTGAGGATCTGTATGTGGTCAGCAAAGTATATCCGCAAAATGCCAATCGTCACCGGATCTACAGCAGTCTGGAACGTTCGCTGAAATTGCTTGGTACGAATTATCTGGATCTGTATCTGCTGCACTGGCGGGAAGATGCGGATCTGGCAGAAGTGGTGTACTGCATGGAAAATCTGAAGCGTCAGGGCAAGATTCGACGCTGGGGCGTTTCCAATTTTGACGTGCAGGATATGGAAGATCTGATGAAAGTGCCGGATGGAAAAAACTGCTGCGTCAATCAGGTGCTTTACAACCTTGGATGCAGAGGCATTGAATATGATTTGATTTATGTGAGAGTTTGTGTGGGCATAAGCATTGCAGAGATGCAGGAGAAGTGTGGATGGTAATAAAAAATTTGCCATCTGGAAGTTACTTTTACATTTTTTGTAAAAGGCTTGACTTGGAGTGCACTTCAACCTGTATAATAAAAACGATGATGTAATAAGAAAATGGAAAACTGGGTAAGAGAAAGGAGACTGATACCTTTATGATTTACAATGAATTTCAGGGATTAAAATTATCCGCTCTTGGAATGGGAAATATGAGACTGCCGGTTATCGACGGTGACGACAATCAGATTGATGTAAAAGCTGCGGAGGAAATGTTTGCATACTGCATGGAATCCGGCATTAACTATTATGATACCGCATACGGTTATCACGGTGGAAAATCCGAGCTTGTAGTAGGTGAACTGCTGAAAAAATATGACCGCAGCAGTTTTTATCTGGCTTCCAAGTTTCCGGGATATGACCTGACCAATATGCCGAAGGTAAAAGAGATTTTTGAGGATCAGCTGAAAAAGTGTCAGGTGGAGTATTTGGATTTTTACATGTTCCACAATGTCTGTGAAATGAACGTGGATGCATATCTGGACCCGAAATACGGCATTTATGATTATCTGATGGAGCAGAAACGCAACGGTCGTATCAAACATCTGGGCTTTTCCGCACACGGTGATATCGAGTGCATGACAAAATTTTTAGAAGCATACGGAAAAGACATGGAATTCTGTCAGATCGAGCTGAATTATTTTGATTACAAATTCCAGGATGCAAAAGGAAAAGTTGAATTACTGAAAAAATGGAATCTTCCGATCTGGGTAATGGAGCCGGTTCGCGGTGGTCAGCTTGCAACTCTTTCTGAGGAAGCAACTGCAAAACTGACAGCGGCAAGACCGGATGAAAAAGTACCGGCGTGGGCGTTCCGTTTCCTGCAGGCAATTCCGGAAGTAACTATGACATTATCTGGTATGTCTAACATGCAGCAGTTAAGAGACAACATTGCAACTTATGAGGAAAACAAGCCGTTAAACGAGGCTGAGATGGAGTTAATCCTTGGTGTGGCTGATGACATGATCCGCAAGACAACTGTACCTTGCACCGGATGTCATTATTGTGTATCTCATTGCCCGAAGGGACTGGATATTCCGTTCCTGTTGAAATTATACAATGAGGCAATGGTAGCAGGCTCCGGCACATTTATCGCACCAATGGCACTGTCTTCTGTAGATGCAGAGAAACAGCCGGAGTGTTGTATCGGATGCCACAGCTGTGAGAAAGTCTGTCCGCAGACCATTCAGATCCCGGATGCGCTGCACAGCTTTGCTCAGAAAATGGGACGTGTACAGGAGTAAGGACAACGTATCATTATGGAACCGTTTTACTATAACAAGATGAATAAACTGCAGCAGGCTGTGTATCACGGAATGCTGCAGGGCATCAATGCATTGGAGTCAGAGATTCAGATTCCGCGAATTGACGGGCGGGAGTTGTATGATATCTTTTTTCAAATGCGTCTGGATCATCCGGAAGTGTTCTGGGCGACGGGATATCAGTACCGCTATTATGACAATTCTTCCAATCTGATCCTGCTTCCGGAATATTTGTTTGATAAAAATAAGATTCGGGAGCATCAGAAAGCCATGAAAGCCCGTGTGGAAAAACTGGCGCGGGCGGCAAAAAATCTGTCAGAGTGGGAGAAGGAAAAATACATCCACGATTTTATCTGTGAAAATGTCACTTACGATAAACTGAAAAAAGCATATTCCCATGAAATCATTGGACCGTTAGGACATGGTGTGGGAGTCTGTGAGGGGATTGCAAAATCTGTGAAAGTGCTGTGTGATGCCCTTGGGATCTGGTGCATGATTGCCATTTGCGGAAACAATCCAGAGAAAGGCATCAAGTATCGGCATACATGGAATATCGTAAAAATCGGCGGACAGTTTTATCATCTGGATGTTACATTTGACAATACCCTTGGGAAGCACAGTCTTGCAGGACAGGAACTGCGCTATGATTATTTCAATCTGGAAGATAAAAAGATTTTCCGGGATCACGAACCGCTGATCGCACCGGCTCCTTCCTGCACGGATGGAGATCACTTTTACTATCGGGAGAAAAAGCTTTCTTTTACAAAAATGGAAGATGTGTATAAACGGTCTTTGCAGGCAGCAAAAAAGGGCAGATTACTGACCTTTCATTGGCGCGGAGGTTATCTGACAAAAGAGGTTTTTCAGGAACTGTTAGAGCAGATCAAAAAAGCAGGGGATGAGAAACAGAAAGCAGCAAGGATCAGTATGAACTGGGCGCAGGCTGTCATACGTGTCAGCTTTGTGGATGCAGTCGAAGATGCATGTATTGATATGGAAGAAGCAAACGAAGGCGAGCAGGAATGACCTGTTCGCCTTTTACGTAGTTTGCAAAAGATTTTTGTTTTCGTTAATGGATGTGTAATAACAAATCCGTGTATAGTTTTAGTCTCTCTGCCTTTCGCATAAACATGTAGTTAAGGTTCGGTTGATGAAAATGTAACCTTTACAGGAGCAGCGTCATTAGAATCCAGATCAGCGTTAAATAGAATGAAAGTAATAATATCAGCATTTGAAACATTAAAATAGTTTACTCCGACTCCACTTACTTCATAGGTAATATATTGTTTCAGCGTGGAATTATACCAGTGCAGTCTAACGGTGTAATCTTCTGCTGTATTATCTTTTGGAACCGTGAAGCTGTATGGAATATAAAGCGTAGTTCCATCCTCAGATAAGAGACTCATATCATCTTCATCCAGGGTATAAGAGTATACTTTTGTGTCATTTGCCAGAACCTCAAGTGTGACGCCCGAGATAAAGAAACGACAATTGACATTGTTACTGCTCAGGCCAAAGTGACCATCGTTACGACGATTCAGTTTATCATAGGAATTTCCGTCAGCTTGAAGACTTGGCTGCCAGTCTGCTAATGACAGGACAGAAAAAGAACTATACTCATCATTCATATCTACGGTCTGTTTTGAGCCGTTTGTATCGATACATGCAGTTGTTGTATAAGTGTCAGCACTGATCGGCAGGTCAGCGAAACCAGTATAGGTGCCGTCCTCACAGGTAAATGTAACCGGAATATTATTTTGATCCGAGTTATTCTGAAGCTGCATGGTCAGAGTCGTGTTATCCTGATAGTTTTTCAAAACAGCAGTAAATTTGACATGCAGATTTTTCCCATCTTCCGTAACGGAATCCGCAGTCGCGTTATAACTTTGAAAATAAGTATCCCGTTCCGTGGTGTAATCGGAATCATTATTTATATAAACCGGAGCGGAGCTCTGTGCAATCTGAGTGGAAAGCGCATTTAATTTCGTGGAAAAAGTTACTGTGACTACGATCAAGGCAACCGTCAGTGCCAGACACGCAGTACCAAATCCAATAGTAGTCCGCTTCCAGGTTTTATGGTTTTTCTTCAGTATTTCAGAAGTAATCTTTTCAATGGTTTCCGGGGAAACGCCGGATGCAGTAGAATGATCATGATCAGTAGCATCATGACTACCATTTGTGAAAGCGAAATCGGTTGATGTATTTGTACCATTCTGGTTATTTGGCGGGCAATCATCATTCTGAGTCAAATCAGAAGATTCTTCCGCAAAAATATCCATATTTTCATCTAATAATTGATCCAATGATACTTGATAAAACTCTGCCAGAAATTTTAATTTTTCAAGATCCGGGCGTGTGGCATCGGATTCCCATTTGGAAATAGACTGGCGGGAAACCTGAAGCTTTTCTGCCAGCTGTTCCTGTGTCATATTCTGTTTTGTTCGTAATGTATATAATTTTTCACCTAATGTCATAATGTACCTCAGTCTGGAAAAGGATGATCCTGTCATGAAATTGTCATTACAGAATCAAGCGGTTGTTGTGTGACTTTCCGGAAATTAAAAATATATCAGATGAGAAATAAGGCCATCTTTTATAGTTCGTCAGCAGCAAAAATGCGAGAGCATTTCTGAAAGTGTGTGATGTATCTCATCTGATTTCAGTATAAAAAATCGGTGGAAAATGTCTACCAATCGATGTGAGCGATTGCGCAACTTTTGGTTGCACCCCAGTATTTATGCGGTTGGACGGTTCATTTCATATGAAAGAATTAGATACATCCGTTCCCTGTAATTGTCAAAATCTTCTCCGATCAGAGTGTTTATTTTTTTGAATCGATAGACCAGAGAGGTACGGTGCATATCCATGGCTTCTGCCGTTGCAGCGAGATTTCGTTCATGAGTCAGATACATGTATAATGTATAGGCAAGCTCAGAATGGTGTTCTTTATCATAATCTAGCAAAAACTGCATTTTCGGATGACAGAACGTCCAGCTGGATTCATTTAATGTAAAAGAATTCAGCATATGTTCCAGATAATAATTTTGGTAGGAAAACAGGTTGGGTGAATGTTCCTTGCATGTACCAAGTTCAATGGAGCGTAATGCCTGATTGTAGTATTCTTCAATATTCAAAATATCCTGGAAACAGTTGCTCATACCGGCAAAAAGCCCATTTTCCTGACAGAGCTTTTTCAGGGTATCTATATACTCTGGTGGAAGCAACTGATTGGTCGGAATTGTAATGATGGCAATGAGCTGACCATTGTAAATAACTGTTTTCAGATATGGAATCCGGCTCTCCAGCATGTTTCGGACATGACGTGCATTGACGGTTTCCTGACTTCTTGCAATTTCGATGACGATACAGTAATTGTTGCCGTTGAAATCGTCCTTTACATAATTCATATGTGTAATAGAAGAACGGTCTGCGGCAATTTTGCGATCCAACAGATCACGGATAAAATATTCATAGTTAAATCCACGCGCATTCTGAATGAATGCATCTTTTATGATCTGCTCATTGATATATTTTTTTAAAATCAGCAGAAATTCAGTATCAATCGGTTCCAGGGGTTTATTGATGGCTGAAACGACAATATGACCGAGATCTTTGCTTGTGTTAATGGAACAGTAAAGCTGTTCGTAACCGAGTTCTTCATTGAAAGCATGGATTGGGAGTTCACTTCTTTTTACCCGTTCATGGATATTATTCTGTCGGCTGACCATTTTAAAATCCTGATCGGTAAATCCTTTTTTCTCCAGTGTACGATCCGTAAAATTCTGATCTTTTAGTTTTTCAAAGGGAGCTGCGATCAGATTATAATTTGCATCAAAAACAAATACCGGATTTCCAAATACCCGGTAAGAATAGTCGATGGCTGGCTGTAATCCGTTATCAAAAGCCAGAAAATCGAGGAGTGTAGAACCGTAAAATCCAACACCGCACTGAATAGTGTAATAGCTTTGCAAAAGACCATAGATTTTTTCGGGATTATTACATTGCACAAATAAGACACTTACAAAATCCGGGAACTGACTGTTCAGTATATCCATATTGATATCCTCAGGAACAATACATAAAAGATGTATATCCTGAATAAATGGGAAAGAGAGCAGTTCCGGTGTATAGGTGCATGTATACAGTAAATGGATGGTCAGTGGCTGCGGCGCATCATATAGTTTATTCCATCCAGTCAGGGCATGTATACCATCGGATGAAGTCAGCAGTGTGGAATAGTCTCCCAACTGATATTGAATTTGTTTTAACCCTATGTACATTTCAAGTCCTCCTCTGTCTGTCCTTTATTATACACGAAATAATAAGCAATGTAAAAACACTTATTCTACATTAGTGTAGAAAAACACTTGTATATTTCGCAGATATCATACAAAAAAAGTGAGTCATATTTT
>SKEL01003410.1_pt1 | contig 10475 bp, 8 predicted proteins | sample 4826741 | NCBI WGS metagenome assembly SKEL01 (sample SAMN11008810, study PRJNA524170) | human gut metagenome | biome: Human fecal sample; material: Feces; isolation source: fecal sample from pouch patient p33 | host: Homo sapiens | place: Israel: Tel-Aviv | collected 2016-03-22
CCCGTGTGGTCTGCACTGCATAGGCGGCAGTTACCTTTTCTCCGCTGATCATGCTCTGTCCCGCCCGAAGGAAGCTGCCGGAGCCAAGAAGCTCAGCCTGCTCAAGTACCTGATGTTCAATAGCTTCTGAGATTCCTGCACTATCATATTCTTCCTTCAGGGTCTGCATCACATGTCTTCTTGCTACGTCAAAGTTACGCTGTTCCGTCTTTATATCATCTGCCTGATGCTGTGAGGTCTTGCCCAACATGATGGTATGGATATCCTTGTCCTTGCTGGTATAGTCAGCCGACTCGGATGTTGATCCATCTCCCTTCTCCACGTTCAGAGTGAAAGGTTGGGTCTTGATGGTCTTATACGCATTCTTGCTGGTATCATAATAGGTGAACTCCACGGCTGGAATGGTATAGCTGCCCTGATTGCGAGGAACAGCCAGGAAATCGTAGATCATATTACCCTCCACTCCATTGGCGGTGAGTCGGGTCTTATCAGTTACCTTGGCATCATACTTGTCGAAATCCTTCGGGAAATTCACTACTGGCTGCTTAAGCAACTTGAGATTTCCAATACCTCCCACAATCACACGGAGCGTGATCGGTTCGCCTGCCTTGATTTCCTTCTTGTCAGGGAAGGCAGAGATATTGAACTTTCCTACTCCACCCGAGAAGTTGGCAGGGCGCTGTGGCAACGGATCTACCTGCAGGGTGATACCCGGAGCCTTGATGTCCTTCTTTACCTCTACATATCCGGATCCGCCATTGAAGAAGGCCTCCATAGGGTCAACATTGCGGTTCTGCTGTACCACGATGCCCTTGAAGGTGATGGAAGGAATCTCCAGCTTACCGGTCATCTGAGGATACATCACATACTGGCTCCAGGTAACGCACTTGTAAGGGCGACCGTTCACCATTTCGGTATGGAAAGTCTTCTGCTGTGGCAGAGGCACTTCCTGGTTGTGGAATCCCTTCAGGTCTGGCATCTTGCCTTCCAGCTGGGTGAGTTCCACCTGTGTATATACCTTATAGGTAAGCAGGATAGGTTCCTGCTCGTGTACTCTCTTCTTGTTGGCAGACACCTTGATGAAGAGGTCGCTGCCCGAGATGGCAGAGCCTGCGGTACGCATACGAGGTTGGTCGTAGCTATTCTGTCCGTGCATGCTAGGAGCGCCGTTGGTATGCTGGGCGTGACCCGACACCGTAATCCTCACGGCGTGAGAAGCCAGGCTCCTACCCCCCACGACAGCGTGGGAAGCACCAATGTTGAAGGTACCATTCTTTGCCGCATAAAGGGTGTAGGTGATGGTTACAGATGAAGAGGACGAGGTATGTCCGTTAATCATCTGATAACTGGATTGCGAGGATGTGTAAGGGCCTGCGATGACTTCGAGTCCATCCTGCACTGCACCCATTCTGAATTCCTCTACATCACGGGTGTTGATGGAAGTTTTCTCCAGCCGCTACGTGCGATGGAGCCGACACGGAGATATGCTGGGCCACCGCATGCACCTGGTAGCCTAGCAAGCATATCAGCAATATCAAATACCAACCTATTCTTTTCATATCGTATCTTAAATAATAGCTAAATATTATATATAAACCGTATTTATATCTATAAATCGTATTTTAATTTAAAATCGTATTTATCTCATCTAATCTTTTACCAATTCTTGTCGTAAGCCTTTCTGCGTGGCTGGCTCATCGCCTTCTGCAACTTGCGCTTGGTGGCTTGCTCCTGCTGAACGGCGGCATTCAGGAGCTGCTCGGCATTCTCGCGGCTCATCTTGTCCTGGTTCGGCTGGTTTTGGTTTTGATTATTCTTGTTATTCTTATTCTTGTTATTCTTGTTCTTGTCGTTCTTATTATTCTTATCGTCGTTTTTATCCTTGTTGTCTTTGTTCTTGTCCTTATTCTGATCCTTCTTGTTCTTGTCCTTGTTCTTATCCTTGTTGTTCTTGTTCTTATCCTTGTTTTGCGGATTGTTCTTGAGCAACTTCTTGCAGAGGGCAAGATTATAACGGGTCTCATTGTCCTGTGGATTGCATCTCAGCGCCATCTTGTAGTATTCGATGGCCTGGGCATATTCACGGTGGTTCTGCATGATCACGCCCATGTTGTGATAGCTGGCAGCACGGCGGAGGCGGTTGGCTTCCAACTGGGCAGCATTGGTAAACTGCTGTATCGCCATGGAGTCTTTCTGCTGCGCCATGAGCGCACAACCAAGATTGTATATCGCCTGTGGATTCTTCTGATTCTTGGAGATAGCCTTGCGATATTGGGTTTCTGCCACTGCCCATTTCTGGGATTTGAAGGCACGATTGCCCTGACGGATCAGGTTACGATCAGTCTGGGCTCCAGCTTGTGCCGTACCCACCAGCAACATTGCCACAGTTACTATTATATAATGTATATACTTCATTTTTACATCTATATTTTAAAGCTTTTGCCCTTTCAGGGCGCCTTGCGTATAAGGCTTTATTTCGGCAGCTTCAAGGAATCCCTTTTGAAGAACTTGATGTTCCTGAGCAACGGATTCTTTACTTCCAGCATGCAGACCTCGATGATGAGCAGGAGGATGATGAGAATGCCCACAGCCTGAAACTGTTCATCGTAGGCACTGTATATCACGCTGGTCATATCTCCCTTCTGCAACTTGGTAAGGTCATCATTCAATGCCTTTTCTGCATCACTCGTATTATCCACATGGATATACTGACCCTTGCCAGCCTGCGCCAGTTCGCGGCACATCTGCTCGTTGAGGGCAGTCATCACGGTATTGCCTGCGTGATCCTTCAGATAAGAGCCATCGCCCATCGGGATAGGAGCACCCTTGGTATTACCGATACCGAGGATAAACACATTGATACCCTTCTTCTGGGCAATCTCGGCAGCCTCCTTGGCACCATCCTCATGGTTCTCACCATCGGTAATCACGATGATGGCTCTACCCACATTGTCCTGCTGGGTAAAACTCTTGGTGGCAAGCGAGATGGCATCGCCGATATTGGTTCCCTGAGTCTGGATCAGACCCGGTGTGATATTCTGCAGGAACATCTTTGCCGATACATAATCACTGGTGATAGGCAACTGCACGAAGGCATCGCCTGCAAAGACAATCAGTCCAATCTTGTCGTTGCTGAAGTTATCTACCAGATTCTCTATCAGCATCTTACTCTTGTCGAGACGAGAAGGAGCCACATCCTCGGCAAGCATGGAATTGGAGATATCAAGACAGATCATCGTCTCGATGCCATTACGCTTGTCGTGAGAAATCTTGCTTCCCATCTGAGGGCGAGCCACCATCACGATGACGAGTGCCAAGGCAGCAAGCATCAGCACAAACTTCACCGTAGGACGGTATTTGGATATGTCGGGCATCAACTGCTTGAGCAGTTCCGTATCGCCCAATCTTTTCAGCTTAGCCTTTCGCCTTCTCCAGCCTACCAGACGAACCAGTATGAGCACCGGTATCAGCCAGAGCAGCCAGAGAAACGTAGGATCTTCAAATCTTAACATATTTATATGATGTTATAATCTATTTTGTCTAAACTCCCCTTTCATCAAGGAATTCTTCTGAACCAAGTGAGGCGGAGCAATATCTCCAGGAGCAGTATCAGGAGTGCACCCAGGGCAAAAGGCTGATAGGCCTCATAGCGCTTGGCAAAATGCTTCACATTAAACTTAGACTTCTCCAGCTTGTCGATGTCCCTGTAGATTTTCTTCAACTCGGCAGTACTCGTAGCACGATAGAAGTTTCCATCGGTGGTCTGAGCGATGTCGCGCAGCGTCTGGGTATCGATTTCCACCGGGATATTGACATACTGTACGCCTCCTGCCACAGGCATCGGATAAGGCGCCACCTTGTTGGTTCCCACACCGATGGTATAGACTCTAATGCCATAGCTCTTGGCTATCTCGGCAGCGGTCATAGGCGAGATGTCACCCATGTTGTTACTACCGTCGGTGAGCAGGATTACCACCTTGCTCTTTGCCTTGGAATCCTTGAGTCGGGTCACGGCGTTGGCAAGTCCCATACCCACAGCGGTACCGTCATCGATGAGTCCGCGAGCCGCAATATCGGTGCGGGTGTCATGCAGGAGTCTGAGCAGACTGGCATGATCGGTGGTCATCGGACATTGCGTGAAAGCCTCGCCGGCAAAGATGGTGAGTCCGATATTGTCGGTAGGACGGCCTGAGATAAACTCAGTGGCAACATCCTTCGCCGCCTCCATACGGTTTGGCTTCAGGTCCTCGGCAAGCATAGAGGTTGATACGTCCATGGCAAGCATGATATCGATACCTTCTACGGTCTTGTTGTCCCAGGAATAGTGGGTCTGCGGACGGGCCATGGCGATGACGATGAGCACGAAGCAGATGCATCTCAGCACCATCGGCAGATGGATGAGTCTGACGCGCATGCTCTTGGGAGCATACTGATAGATGCGGGTATTACTCATGCGCATCGTAGGCTCGCTTTTCTTCCTGCCCAGGAAATACCATAATATATAAGGTATCAGCAGCAGGAGCAGCAGAAAATATGCTTTACTTGCAAATTCCATTTCTTAATTTCTTTTTATTGTTTGCATCATCGGCTCTGGATTTCTGAGCCTGATGACATTTACATCACGAGCATCGCTACCTGATAAACGACGTAGCCGAAGATGACAACTACGCTGATGCCGCCCACCCAGAGCAGGGTCTTGATAAGTCGGCGCTGCTGCTGCGACTTCTGGTCTTCGGTGCTGAGCGTTGGAACGATCTTCTCCTCCTTAGGCTGCTCATCGGTCTTCGTCTGATCGATGAAGTTGATGGCATTCACCAGGTTGGCATCGTTCTCGTTCATCGGAATCTCGTACTTGGCAAACTTCACCAGGTCGGCGGTAGAGAAGAGCATTCTCAGCTCGTCTATCATCTTCTGGTCGCCCGAAGCACGCAGGCGCTCGATGATTTCTCCACTGGTCATCTCCATCGCATTGAATCCGAAGCGGCTCACGATATAGGCACGCAGCGTATTGGTCAACTGGGTGTAGTACTCTTTCTGAGTCTCCTGGCTGGCGCTGGTATGATGATGCTTGATGTCATTGATTTCACGCAGCGCCTTCTCATGGGCAGGCACCCTCTTCACGATGCGGATGCGGGCGATGATAGGCTTGTTCTTCTTCAGACGATTGCGGAGATAAATCATTGCACCACAGATGATAATCATCAGCAAGCTCAACCAGAAGGCGAAGCTCCACTCACTCCACTCGAAAGGATTATCCTGTACACCCTTTGCCGGATAGAACTGATTAGGATGCACCGTATCTACCGGAACGGTGAGCACCTTGAGCGCCAACGGATTTCCGTGATAGCTCTTGCCGTCGATCTTCACATCGAGTGCAGGAACCACATACACCTTCTCATCGAAAGAGGTAAGCGTATAGTCGCGGCTCACCTGGATGCGATCGTCGCCCATCTGCATCGTGTCGCCCTTGCTCTGCTCCACCACCTCTACACCAGGTACAATCTGGTCCTGAGGCTTGAAGGATGGCAGCACGATTCTGGCACCCTTCCGGGCTGTAGCCTTGAGATGCAGGATGGTCTGCTGTCCGATAAGCAGCTGCAGGGAATCCATGCGCTGCTCCACGGTCTGACCGAAAGCCAGCGTAGAGCAACCCATCAGCGCCATCGTCAATATGATATTCTTTATTTTCATGTTATCTTACTTTAGCCTCTCTGTTTGAACAGCATCAGAAGCGCCTTCGAGAAGTCCTCGTTGGTGGCTACCGAAGTCCAATCTACCTTGCTCTTGGCAAAGAGCTGTCGCAGATTCTCCTGCTGTCGCAACCAGTTTTGGGTGTGAGCCACTCTCAATTTCTTCGAACTGGTATCGATATACATCTCGTGTCCCGTCTCGGCATCCATCACCTTGAGCAGTCCCACGTCGGGCAGCTGCTTGGCACGCGGATCATACACCTGTATTCCCACCACATCGTGCTTCTGGTTGGCTATCTGCAGCTGGTGCTGATAGTCCTTGTTGTCATAGAAGTCGCTGATGATGAAAGCCGTGCAATGGCGTTTCATCACCCTCGTGAAGTATTCCAGGGCACATCCGATATCGGTACGCTGACTCTCGGGATGAAAGTCGAGCATCTCACGAATGATGTAGAGGATATGCTTGCGTCCCTTCTTGGGAGGGATATATTTCTCTATTCTGTCGGAAAAGAAGATGACACCTATCTTATCGTTGTTCTGGATGGCACTGAAGGCAAGGGTTGCAGCTATCTCGGTAGCCAGGTCGCGCTTCATCTGGCGCATGGTACCGAAATCGAGCGAACCGCTCACATCCACCATCAGCATCACGGTAAGCTCTCGCTCTTCTTCAAAGACCTTGACGAAAGGGCGATGGAAGCGAGCCGTCACATTCCAGTCGATGTCTCTCACGTCGTCGCCATACTGATATTCGCGCACCTCGGCAAAGGCCATTCCCCTACCCTTGAAGGCAGAATGATACTGGCCGGCGAAGATGTTCTGGCTCAATCCGCGAGTCTTGATCTCGATCTTCCGAACTTTCTTTAAGATATCTTGTGTATCCAACTTAATTTACTTTGAATTTTGAACTAAATCAAGGCACTTCAACCTTGTTGATGATGCGACTGACGATTTCCTCGCTGGTGATTTCGCTTGCCTCTGCCTCGTAAGAGAGGCCGATGCGGTGGCGGAGCACATCGTGAGCCACGGCACGTACATCCTCAGGAATCACGTAACCACGGTGCTTGATGAAGGCGTAGGCTCTGGCTGCCTTGGCAAGTGAGATACTGGCACGAGGACTGCCGCCAAAGGTAATCATATCCTTCAATTCGCCCAGGCCGTAACGGTCTGGATAACGGGTAGCGAAGACGATGTCGGCAATATACTGCTCAATCTTCTCATCGATATACACCTCGTTGACGATGCTGCGAGCCTTCAGGATTTCCTCGGCTGTAGTAACCGGAGTAACGGTAGGCAGACCGCCCTGGATGTTCTCACGGATGATAAGCTTCTCTTCTTCGATGGTAGGATAATCGATGATAACCTTGAGGAGGAAACGGTCCACCTGAGCCTCAGGCAACTGATAGGTACCCTCCTGCTCTACCGGGTTCTGGGTAGCCATCACCAGGAATGGATTAGGCAAATGGAAAGTCTGGTCGCCGATGGTTACCTGATGTTCCTGCATCGCCTCGAGCAAGGCACTCTGCACCTTGGCTGGAGCACGGTTGATCTCATCTGCCAGGACGAAGTTGGCAAACACAGGTCCTCGCTTCACATGGAAGGCTTCATCCTTCTGCGAATAGATCTGCGTACCGATTACGTCGGCAGGCAACAAATCGGGTGTAAACTGTATGCGGCTATAGTCTGCACTAATCAACTGTGACAATGTTTTGATTGCAAGAGTCTTCGCCAGACCAGGTACACCTTCCAGGAGAATGTGACCATCAGAGAGAAGACCGATAAGGAGACAGTCAACGAGGTGCTTCTGACCTACGATGACCTTGTTCATGCCCATTACCAGGTTGGTAACGAACTGACTCTGTTGTTCAATCCGGATATTCAACTCACGGATATCAATAGCTTCTGCCATAATCTTATTATCAATTTTACGTTTAATTCATTCTAAAAACAGAACAAAGGGCACTTCCAAAATGCCCTCCGTCCTCAAATCAAACGCAAAAGTACTCAATTATGAGCACAAAAGCGAATAAAGCTAACTAAATTATATTAAAAAAGTTTCACAAACGCTATTTTTAGAAACTTTTAATAAAGCAGGCACACGAAGCATCAGCGATTGCGATGCTTCATATACCATGGATGTACTAGGAAATTATACATCAGGAGAGAAACCACTGTCAATCCGAAAGCCGGATACAGAAGTTCCTCATGCACTGGATTCAAGATCGCCATATCCACATCAGGAGACTTCTGATACACGTCCTTCACCAGCCAGAAACCCAATCCGATTCCTAAGCTCAACCCCAGTTCCCACGCCAGGAAGAAGGAGCTCATACTGGTGCCACGCTGGCAATGCTTGGCAAGCTTGATGTAGAAAAGCAGGAATCGGCTTCCGATGATACCCACTCCCAAGGCAAGCAAGGCAGGTAAAAGCATCTCTTCGGCAAAACCCTGATCGCTTAAGGAAACAAATTCTGCTGCCGCAATCAATATCAGTCCCACGATTACCTGACTCTTCAGCTCTGCATCAGCAAAAACGTATTTCTCTGCCACCAAAGCCAGAAACAGTCCGCAAAAAAACATCACATAGACAGTGAGAGAATGAGGCAGCGACAGATAGAAGCCCAGTATCACCATAATGCATACAATATTAATGAACAGCGGAAATCCCTGAGGCAGGAAAAAGCGGTCGCTACTGATGAGTGACACGTTTTCTGACGGAGCCTTGAACGGGAACTTCACTCTGGAAACCAGCACCAAAGCAACCAATGCCAATACCGAGGCTACAGGAAAAACGACATTCATACTGAAGACGTTATAGACCAGAAGCGACAGCAATGGACCTACCGCAATGGAAAAGCGGGCAAACCAGGAGCTGATATAATTCGCCTCCGTACGCTGGAAAGATTCACAGGTATCGATAATCAGCGTACTCGCCAGCGACATCTCTGCCAAGCCCAGGAAAGCACCCTGAATCAGACGCATCGCCACCAGCATCTCGAAGCCCACCTTGATGTTCCAGAAGGTTTCCAGATAATAAAGAACGACGAGACTGACTGCCACACCCAGGATGGATATCTGGCATACCCTATTGCGGCGATAGCGCTGCACCAGATAGGAGCAGAAGCCACCCAGAAGAAAGATGCCCAAGCCATAAGCAGCATAAACCACGCCAATCTGAGTAACGGAATATCCCTCCTTAGCCATTAAATAAGGTATGCTCAGGAGGAGCATGTAGATGCTCGTCATCAGGAAGAGATTGGCGAAGCAGAGGCGCCAGAAGTCACGGTGCCACAGATTAAAATGCACCGGGGTATTTTGCGTATCCATCTTAGTAGCTCTCTTCTACGCTTGGATACTCCACGCTCTTCACGGCATCGATATAAGCCTTCACTCCCTTCTGCATCTCCTCGCCTACCTGGGCAAAATGACGCAGGAATTTTGGCTTGAAGCCCTGGGTCATACCGAGCGCATCAGCATAAACCAGCACTTGTCCATCACAACCGTTACCAGCTCCTATACCGATAGTTACAGCGTTTATCTGACGTGAAACTTCAGCCGCCAGTTTGGCAGGAACCTTCTCCAGAACGATGGCAAAACAGCCAGCCTTATCCAGAGCTTTGGCATCGCTGATCAGCTTCTCAGCCTCTGCATCTTCCTTGGCACGGATGCCGTAACCGCCAAACTTATTCACACTCTGAGGAGTAAGTCCGAGATGGCCGCAAACAGGAATACCGGCATTGATGAGTGCCTGAACAGTATCCAGGATTTCCACGCCACCTTCCAGCTTCAGCGCATCCACGCCCGTCTCCTTCATCATTCGGCAGGCATTGCGCAAGGCATCTTCCTTGCAAACCTGATAGCTGCCAAAAGGCATATCACAGAGCACGAGTGCATGATTGCAGGCGCGGGCCACACTGCGTGCGTGGTAAATCATCTGATCTACGGTGACAGGCAATGTATCAGCATTTCCAGCCATCACATTGCTAGCCGAATCACCTATCAGGATAGTATCGATGCCTGCAGCATCAATGATGCCTGCGGTAGTGAAATCGTAGGCAGTAAGCATCGTAACCTTCTCACCTGCCGCCTTCATTTCGGCGTAGGTCTTGGTTGTGATTTTCTTTTTGTCTGTAGATAAATATCCCATATAATTGTGTTTACTTAAAAGTTTCTACAATCTTCTCCAGGTCATCGTATCCGAATCCATTGTAATCGGCTATCACATAGTCGCTGTATGGCTGGATGCTCTCTGCTGAATTGGTAGTAGCGAGTCCGAGGGTAAACGCACCCGAAGCTCTCACTGCCTTCAGTCCGTTGAAGCTGTCCTCCAGACCCACGCATTCCTCCGGCTTTGCTCCGAAGCAGGCAGCGCCCTTCAGATAGCAGTCAGGATCCGGCTTGCTCTTGGCAAAGTCTTCGCTGGTGAGCACGCGGTCGAAATGGGTCTTGAACTCAGGATGATGCTTATACACCTGCTCCATCTTCTGCAGATTGCTGCTCGTCACCACAGCGCACTTCACGCCATGCGCCTTCACGTCTTTCAGGAAAGTTTCAAACCCTGGAATGTAAGGAAACGACATATTCAGCTCGAACTCATCGAGCCGGGCTGTTATCTTAGCCTGTTCCGACTTGCAATCGGTGTATCCATCAATATGAGCGAATGTGGCATCGTCAGTGAAGTACTTGTCGTAGATTTGAACCAGGGTCTGTCCCTTGATGCGAAGCGCAAAGTCAGGCATCTCCGGATGATACTCCCTGCCTATCATTCCCCAGAATACGGAATACTGG
>SKEL01003412.1_pt1 | contig 10475 bp, 11 predicted proteins | sample 4826741 | NCBI WGS metagenome assembly SKEL01 (sample SAMN11008810, study PRJNA524170) | human gut metagenome | biome: Human fecal sample; material: Feces; isolation source: fecal sample from pouch patient p33 | host: Homo sapiens | place: Israel: Tel-Aviv | collected 2016-03-22
AGACTTTGGCAAGCGAAGTTGGTGCTAAGGTAGAAACTATTTACACAATCGAAAGTAACGAAGATAATAAAACATACTTAGAACGTATGGATGAAAACCTTACAAAAATTGCAGCATCTTTAAAATAAGATGAATGAAAGGCAGCCCTAAAAGGGCTGCTTTTTATTTTGTATGCTATGTTAGTTTCAACTAAAGTTTAACGAATATAGTATAATATATATTACGAGATAAAATAAAAAGGAGGTCCAATATGGTTATTACTAATAAATTAGGTGTTGCTGAATAGGACCTTGACCATAGTTATTATTTTGAGGGTTATCAATTATTTAAGAGTGAGGATTTATAAGGTATAGTATTATGAATGGTTTGTTTGGTCCTTATATAGAAAAATGGATGCATTTTGTGACCATTAAAAATATGTTATTACTAGCTATTGGATCTCTAATTATAACTGATTTGGGTTTATCCATATTGATGTTGCTTTTCCCAAAGAGTCCATTTTTTAAAACTCTTATTTGGGAGGTTATCAGTCCTGTAGAACTTGAGGTAGTTTCTATTATTGGCTATGTACTTGGAATTGCAGTATTTATTCTTGTAACCTCTGGTATTTTATATGGTATTTTTAAGGTGTTTAAGGGACAAGTTACCTATAAGCAACTAGTGGCAGACTTGCTTTTGAGTAGCTGTATTGGCAGCTGGATTCATTTGATATTTGTACTTCTTGCTGCGCCTACTTATCTTTTGTTAGACTTACGTATTCGAGGTGGTACGGGCGGATTAAGTACGATAGAGCTCTTTAATGTCTTTGTTATGGCCCAGCTTATGTCTAAGCAATTTGGATTAAGTCCTTGGATCACGGGGATTTCCTTCTATATAGTATCCTTTATCTTTGGTGCTGGCGGTATTATGTTATTCATGACAACTTAAATACATATGTAATTGAAAGGTTGGTAGATTCCGTTAAAGCCACTACCAACCTTTTTTATTTGTTAATCATGATCGCCAATCAATTTAAAATAAATTTATATTTATTTTAAATGTGTATTGTGGTAAAATGATAAAAATATGTGCTTTAGATGTTTTGGAGGGGAACATATGGAACGAAAATGGTATTTAGATCTTTGGGCGCTTATTAGAGAGCCTTTTAAACGTGGTATTCCAGAGATTGTTGAATTTGGCACAATTCAACGCGGTTTTGCATGTGCCATGGGTATGGGTGCTATTAGTCTGCTTGTGAGTTGGATTATACAAGCTGGAATGGTTTATTCCTTAGGGGCTTCAGCTCCACAGCTAGGAGCTGCGTTGGGGGTTCTTGCTGGGGCCGGATTTTTTGTATTAGTATTTTATGCATTATTAACATTTGCTATATTAGCTATTTATTCAGTTTTATTCAGCCAAATAGCTAATAAATTTGGTGCCCATACTAATTATGAATCTATATTAAAGATTTGTTGGTATCAAAGTGCATACTCTATGGTGATATCCCTTGCTTTATCGATTATTGAAGTGGTTTTGGTTCTTATTATTCGAGGATTAAGCTTGGATATTTACGCACCTCAGATTATTTTGTATATCATTAATTTTACCTACATTATTTTGCAAATTGTCTTATACATTTGGTATTTCTGGTTGAGCTTAATACTTATGGCACGTCAAATCGAAAAGGGACGTCTAGCAACATTTGGTATTGGGCTTTTGGCATCTTTAATTCCTGTGGTCTTTATTGGCATATTGGTAGGCATGGTTATGCTTGCTACATCTAGATAATTACATAGCATGAAAAATATGAAAGCAAGGTATGATTATACCTTGCTTTTGTGCTATAATAATGAACAGAGTATGAATTAAAAATAAAATTATTGTTAGAAATTCGTAATCTTGTGTTGTGTGCTGCATCATTCTATATGGAATGGTGCTATTCTTGTTGAGTAAAAGGTGGTGAGAGGTATGATGGCAGGTTTAGTAGAGTTCGTATATCGCTTATTAAACCCCATTGAAGAAAAAAATCCACGAATGTACCACTATGATGTTACCTATGGACAGCTTTCTTGGATGCTCGTATTGACGTTCATATGCTATCAATTTACCATCGTCGGTGAAAGTGTATATTTAGATGCTATACGTGCTTTGATACGCAACTCATCACTATTAGTGAAGTGGCAAATGTTTGCGCTTCCCGTAGGTCAACATGAGATACAAGTCTTTTTTGAACACTTAAGTAAACCGCGTGAGTTTTGGAATATCGGTCGGTTTGCGTGGGTAATTTTAAAAGCGGCCCTCGTGTCTGGCATTGTTATAGGCTATGCGATAATACAAAAACGTAAGTTCTATATCCGCGGCGTAGTCACTGGGGTTTTACATATGATGGCTTTTGCTCAATTAGTAGTGGCTATGATCACTCTTACGGCAGGTATTATGTTGATTCTTACGACCATACCAATTCTGCTACAAGCCATTATTGGTTTTTGTATGATTGTATTATGCATTCTTAGTACTGTATTGTTGCTACAGACCATGGGACGTATTGCAGGGGCTTGTATTGATGGTAGTGCTTATGAAGGTCTAAGCATTATGTTGCTTGCCATTCTAGTGGCTTTGTTGTGCGAAGTGCTATATACATTAACTCGATAACAGATAAGGAGCATTATGACTTGGTATAAGGATATATTGCATTTATTTACGAAATTAAGTGATCGATCCTTTCAAAATATTATTAGAAATGGATCCTATGCTCGTGCTATTTTAAATCTCGTAACATCTACCGTTGTATTATATGTAATGACCTATGCGTTGCCTTTGATAGTGAAAGCCGTATCTCCTGCATTAGGTATAAAACGGATGACAGGGTTAACACATTTTGATATAGTGAGTGCCTTCGGGAATGCATCGTTTTTAATTTTTCAGATTATCCTAGGGGCTTTCGTTATCTGGCGATTACTTATATTGTTAGGCGGCACAGGGACCTATAAGGGAGTAATGCAGAATTATATTTATGGATTAGCCTATACGAATGCACTCCGTACCGTAGTATTGGTATTGGTTCATATAGTGGGTCTTATATTATTCTATCTATCTATGCCAAAATACGTAGGTGATATGGCCTATCTTGTTACCATGTTTAGTCAGTATTACGCTGTTTTTATTGGGGCACAACTCATGCGCCGCTATGTTAATCTAGGAATCGTTAAAACATATATTGTTATGTTTGTTGTGGCTTTGCTATCAGTATCGGTATTGCCTCAATGGATCCGCTTTGTACATACATTAGTTAAATAATATAAGACATAAAATCAAGTATAACCGCAAGATGAAAGTCTTGTGGTTTTTTTGTCGTTTAATTTATATTAAAATTAATTATATATAATTTAAATCTTGGAATTTATGATATAATTAAATTTATAGTATAGTTGAGAGCGGAGTTAGTTATGGATACGACATTTTTACGAGAAATATCCCTGCTGGTGCGTTCACCGAAGAAGGGAATAGATGAAATCTTCTGGTTTGGTACCTTAGAAAAGGGTATTAAAGCTGGCCTTGCCGGTTGGTGTGCCACTCATATTTTAGGCTTTGCTTTAGGTATTGTTCTCTTACCTTTGGCCATGACCTTTGGTGGTTTTTTATTTGGCTTTATTCCTGCTGTATATGGTATCTTTTCTATATTACGAGAAATCATAGGTCTTGGAATATATTGGTTTGTAGGTAGCTTTATACTTTGGAAATTATTAAGCGTTCTCTTAGAGCGTGAGTTTGATTTCAAACAAGTCTTAATGGGCACTGCTTATGTGGAAGGCTATACAGGTGCACTGGGATTATCATTAATTTTGGTATCTATTATTTGCATTTATATTACGCCATTTTTGATGATCCTATTAGTTCCTTTAGCACTAGCCTATGTTTGTGCCGTTATCTATGTGGCGGTTATGCTTTTATCTCGTATTATGAAAGTAGAGCCTCTTACAGTAGGGGCTGTTTATGTGGTATTATTCATTATAAATCTCTTATATAACTGGATTATGCGCATACTGTTTGCGTAACTATATAAAAACCTCCTAGTTTTGATCTGCACCCATTTTCTTGGACAGATATAATTAAGCTACTTTTTGGGAATGAGTTCGGTATTCTACCGGACTCATTCCTTTTAACTTGAGCTTAATGCGTTTTGTATTGTAATAATCAATGTAATCCTTTAATTTGCTAATGAAATCATCATAGGAAGCAAACTTTTCTAAATATAACAACTCTGACTTCAACAAACCAAAAAAGTTTTCCATCACGCTATTATCCAAACAGTTTCCTTTTCGAGACATACTTTGGATGATGGCGTGATTTTTTAATGTCTCTTGATAAGTTCTATGCTGATACTGCCAGCCTTGATCTGAATGTAAGATGCAACCTTTGCTATGTGGCCTGTTCTTAAAGGCTTTATTCAGCATAGATAACACCTGTGTTAATACAGGGCGCTCTGATATTTCATAGGATACAATTTCTCCATTATACATATCTAAGATTGGTGATAAGTAAACCTTACGCCCAAACAAGTGGAATTCGGTAATATCTGTTGTCCATTTTTGATCTGGCTTTGTTGCCGTAAAGTTTCGCTTAATGACATTAGGAGCAATTTTTCCTTCGGTACCCCTATATGAACGGTACTTCTTTAGACGAACTTTACATGTTAAGTTTTCTTCCTTCATAATACGCATCACAACTTTGTGATTCATATGGAAGCCTAATTTATGTAATGCTATTGTGATTCTACGATAGCCGTAACGACCTTTGTTCATCGATACAAGTGTACGAATAGCTTCGCGTTCTTCAACATATTTGTCTTCCTTCTTTATGCTAGCTAGGCGTGCATAATACGTACTGCGACTAATGCCAAAGTATTTGAGCATAAACTGAAGAGGATATATTGTTCTTAATCTTTCGATGGCAATTGCTTGTGCTTTTTTTTTACAGCTCGGTTAGGTTTAGCAATTTCACGCATTTCTTTCATAAAGTCGTCATAAAAAGATATTTCATACTTTAATCGAGCATTTTCAGCTTCCAGTTCTTTAATGCGTTCCTTATCTGATTTTTGGGTTGAATCTACGTCTATTTTAATTTCTTTCTTAGTCTTCATAGGTGGTCTACCTTTAGGCTTGGGTTGTAATCCCAAAATTCCGTCATCTAAATACCGCTTTTGCCATGCTGCAATTAGACTTGGATTGTCTAAATTAAATAATTCTGCTGTTTCTTTAAAGGATAACTTATTTTTCCACCTAGTTTCAATAACTTTGCGTTTAAAATCTGCTGAAAATACTTGTTTACCAATTTTATGGGTCAAATTATGACTGAAGTTAAACTTCTGTAGCCAACTTCTTACAGCACCTTCTGGAACCTCAAGCTCTTTAGCAATTCTATAGCGACCCCATCCTTTTTCAGAAAGATAGATAGCCTTTTCTTTTATTTCTTTTGAATATTTTGACATAAAAAACTGCACCTCCAAAAATTGTGTCCAATTTTTGGGGTGCAGTTCATTTATACTAGGAGGTTTTTTGTTGCTTCATAATGTTGTAATAGCAGTTCTACATTATCTTCGTCGTATTCGATTTGTTGGGACCATCTTGCCACTTGTTTAAGTGGAGAGCCTTCGAGGGCACTTGTCATAAGTATGTATTCCACACCATCTTTTGCATAGGAAAGGATGGCTTCTAAAGAATAATCTGCTAGCATATCGATTTGACGATATAAGATGTATTGGAAGACCTTGTTGAATAGCCCCATATCGTGAGTGGCAACATAGGTTTGAACAGAGGTAGTAAGTTTATCTATATCATGAGATAATACACTAATTTGTGCAGTCCATTCTTCATCGATAGGCTCTGTGGTACCATATAGATCTAATAGTCTAGTATAATACTGTGCGTCAGGGGATGGAATATATTGAAATAGTGCTGGATCTATATCAAAGGCTAATAGTTCAAATATATTCTGAATAGTTAAACGTTCATCAGGACTAAATTCGCCGTTATCGTCTTCAATAGTAAAGATTACTTGATTAGACTGCATGTCTTCTGTCAGCAGTTCTACCGATGCTTCACAGGATAAACCAACCCCACATAGCTCGAGGTCCTCAATATATTTATAAAATCGCGGATGCATATGACATGTATCGCATAGGCCTTCTTCACCTAGTTCGAGCACCACCTTACAGAGGCCATTTTCATTGAGTAACGGACACATAGGTTGTTCTTTAGAAAAGACGAAATGGCTACCTTCGTCATCGACAGTGATGGCTTGTCTTAAGCTTTCACCAAGAGGTCCTGTCATGGCATGATAGCGTTCAGCAGTGGTCTCGTCAATATCGATGGTCCACAGTTGGCAGCATGTATTTTCACATCGATCTGCTTTGCATTGAAATGTGTGATATATAGTAGGATATATTGAAATCATAATGGTCTCACTTGTAGTAAAAAATATTCTACGTGCATTGTATCATAGGGCAGTGGTCTATGCATTAATATTATAAATAAAGATTAATAAATCGTATCGATTTAGTGTATAATTGTATATATACACTATGGTCCTGTTTGAGAGATGGAGGAGCCTATGAAATCCTTATTTATAAAAGGTAGCCTTGTATTAGCCTTGGCAGCAGTGTTTGGTATGCCAAATGCAAGTGCGGCGCCTTTAGTAGCAGTAGAACCAACTATTGCAGTTGTTGATGGAAACCATGCAGCGATTGTAGGGGCAAATGGTTTATTGAATGCATTTATTCAAAATCATCCAAATGCAGCTATCACTGAAATCACTTTTGATGCGGATGGTGGACAAATTAGATATGATGTAGAAGGTTTTGATGAAAGTGGCAAATATGAGCTCACTTATATCTATGCAACAAATCAAATCTTTGAAAAACGTGAAGGTGACTTCCATAAATCCTTAAAGAAAAAATCCTTTGATCCTCGTGAAATCTTACCGCCAGCAGCGGTAGTTAACTTTGCTTATGCTCAAACACAAGGCAAAGCAACAAGCCTTAATGAGTGGTCTGTACAATATGATAAAGGTAAAATAGTATACAAAGTTAGCTTCGGTACAGAAGGCGACAAAGAGGTTGATGTACGCATTGATGCTATGAATGGTACGTTGTTGTCTGTTAAATTTGACGACTAAACTATGGTGACTAGTAAATATAACTTAATAGTAGAAGGCTTATTATCTTAAATATAAGAATTAAACTCCTTAAAATTATCTTTTTTTGTAGAAAAGGATAGTTTTAAGGAGTTTTTTTGTGAACATTTGCTCATGAAAGGGGATGTTTACATTATGAGAATTACAATGAGTGTCTTCTGTTCCTTTATTTATGGGGAAAATGGCTTTTTAGAGTTAGTTCATAGAATACTTAGTTGTAAATCGAATACTATAGAATTTCATTGAAATTACATATAAATTCATTTTATTCTCACCCCAAAATAAGCTAGACCGGTGAGTTCTACATTTTTATTTCATAGATTATCGATAATATGTGTCCAGTCAAAAGACAGAACTCAAATATATCGGGAGTTTCCAGATTATATATCTACAGTCCACGCTAGATATATGTTTTGGAACGATAACGATGACACCGAGTTGGTTGAAATATATATGCGTAAGACTGCATGTATATGAATTATCAAGGAGGATATTATGAAAAAATCTATTTTGAAAAGCAGTATTGCTTTAGCAGTAGCTGGCGTATTTGGTGCTACTGTAGCAGTAACAGCAGCTGAACAAGCAACACCAGTTCCTGTAACTCAAGAGGTAGCAGCTACTGCAGCTCCTGTTGCACAACCTGCTACTCATCAAGTAGTACCTACCATTCAAGTGACTCCAGCAGCTAAAGATACTACACCAGTTCCAACAGCAACTCAAGATGTAAAAGCTCCAGTTGCTCAAGAAACTGTAGTTCCAGCAGCAGCTAATCCTGCAGCAGCAACTCCTACAATTGAAACTGCAGCAGTAGCAAAAGCTCCTAGCGAAGCTAAAGTAGTACGTGCAGCAGATAAAAAAGTAGAAGCTAATAAAGACGAAAAAAATACTAAAAAAGCACAAGCACACAAAGCGCCTAAAGTAAAAGCTGACAAAGCAGTTAAAGCTGATAAAGCTGTAAAAGAAACTAAAGAAGTAAAAGCAGATAAAAAAGCTGACAAAAAAGAAACTACTAAAGAGGAAAAAAAAACTCTAAAAGTGGAAAATCACAACCTAGCACAACAAGTAAGCAAGCAGGCGTAGTCGATCAAAATAGTATTTTCGTAATTGGTGCGAATTATTTAATCGATCAATTTGAAAATAAATATGGCGACTCTAAGATTACTAAAGTATCCTTCAAAGCTGCCGACAAAACTGCTATTTATGAAGTAGATGGTTTTAATGCTAGTGGTGCCCATTCCATGACTCTAGATGTGGCAACTGGTAATGTAACTGAAGGTACTCCTAAAGCATATGATGCATCCATGGAAGCTAGTGCTATTGATGCTGGTACTGTGTTACCTCCACATGTGGCGATCAATGCAGCCTTCGCACAAACTGGCAATGTAGCAACTGGTATTAATTCTTGGTCTGTAGTGAACCAAAATGGTAAACCTATATATACTGTAGAGTTCCATGATGCACAAAACAAACCTGTATCCATCGCATTGGATGCTAAAACAGGTATGGCCGTAAAATAAGCTAATCCTAAGCCTATCCTACTGTAAAGCAAACCCCTTTAATACACGAACACTAAACACATAATACTATACACACATACACACATACACAACACACATACACAATACACTTACACACACAATAAACAATTACACACACGCAGCCCTCTGGATTGGATAGACAAACATTGACTCTCTCCTATGCCGTCTGTCGTTCAGAGGGCCCCTTATGCATTGTGGTTCCCTCCCAATCATAAGATTATATACTTGGTATATAATACTCTCTCTCACAATAAGAACGTAACTGCTTTACAGTACGCTAGGTATAGGGGAGCAGGAAAGCCCGTAATACATGTAGACCGCTGCATGTATTACGGGCTTTTTCTATGTCCATTAAATATAAAAATATACCATATAAGGAAAATCCATAGTAGAAATTGGAAAAGCGCAGATACAATGTATATCTGCGCTTTTGGTATATGGAGCATTTACTATTGGTAATAATAGTTAGCTTTTTATATGTATTGTCGAGGCACGCGTTCTGAGAATCCACAAAAGATTTCATAAGGAATTGTAGAGGCAAGGGCGGCAATCTCGAGTGCAGAGATGCTTTCATGACCTTGAGAACCTAGGAGCACAACCTTGTCACCTGGTTGTACAGTAATCGTATCTGGAACGGCCACCATGAATTGGTCCATACAGATGCGACCCACTACAGGACAACGTGTGCCATGAATGAGGACTGTACCGCGGTTGGATAAGCTACGAGGATATCCATCTGCATAGCCTACAGGAATGGTAGCAATCGTCATTGGTTCAGGTGTTACATAGGTAGAACCATAACCGATACCTTCACCTGCTTCTAGTCGCTGTACATGAACTACTTCGCTATGGAAGGAGAGGACTGGTTTTAATCCTAATCGATTTGGTACATCAAGGGATGGCATAATGCCATACTGAATAATACCAGGACGGGCATCGGTGAACAAGCTATCTTTTACGGATAACAACCCAGCACTATTGGCAAGGGAGAAGCGATAGTCCGCATCAGGTCTAAATGCACGAATTTCATCGACCATTTTATGGAACTTTTGCGCCTGCCCATGAGCGTGGCTTTGATCCGCCGCATCGGCGTTACTCATATGAGAAAAGAAACCGTCTACTTCAAGATTTTCATAGGATTCAACGCGTTTGATAAACTCAACAGCATCTTCAGGCTTGATACCAATACGATGCATGCCTGTATCGACAGCGACAGCAACGCGAATAATCATATCGTGGTTTTCCGCTACTTTATCGAGGGCATCTAAATCGGTAGATTCGCATACGGCAGGGATGGAATTCGTGTCTGCTACAAGCTCAAAAGATTGTGGCCGTGTGAGACCTAGTAGGTAGATTGGTACCATAATACCTGCATTGCGAAGCGGAACAGATTCTTCAGGAATGGCAACGGCTAAGGATTCATAACCTTCCTCAACGGCAATACGGCCCATCATAACACTGCCGTGGCCATAGCCATTGGCTTTGATAACAGCGGTGGATGTGCTCCATTCCGGTAAACTATCTTTAATTTTGCGCAAATTCTCGCGAACGAGACTTGTATTTATGGTCAAATAGGTAGGTCTCATGGTATTCCTCAATTCTATATAACATTACTTTTATTTTATAACTTTTGGGGAATTACACAATACTTTTGTGAAAGTTTTATACAGAAATATTGGTTTTGTTTTGAATTTCATAGCTTTTCTGCATATATTATATATAATACATGTGAAAGTATGCCCATTGATATGGTACGCTGTAATATTT
>SKEL01003420.1_pt1 | contig 10466 bp, 7 predicted proteins | sample 4826741 | NCBI WGS metagenome assembly SKEL01 (sample SAMN11008810, study PRJNA524170) | human gut metagenome | biome: Human fecal sample; material: Feces; isolation source: fecal sample from pouch patient p33 | host: Homo sapiens | place: Israel: Tel-Aviv | collected 2016-03-22
CTCTGAATTTACTGTTTTAGGTTGTTCTTTATAAGAACGTTCGTCTGTCTTTCAATCTCTTGATCGACAGCTTGAAATTTAGGATCTTTCAAGGTTTATTCACTGTTCAGTTATCAATGTACAGCCAGCGCTTCGCGCTGTCATTAGAAGTTGCTCCGCAACTTCCGAACGGATTTTTCAATCTCATTCATCGTTGTCATCTCTCGGCGACAGCTTATTTACTATATCATACCGTCAACCGTTTGTCAACAACTTTTTTATTTTTCTTTTGCTTCTTTTTCAGAAGCGCTTTGCCTGTCCGCTGTTCTCGCGGTCAGCTTGTTTATATTATCATCATTATTTTAGAATGTCAACCACATTTCCGCCGTTTTAAAAAAGAAAGTTTTCGGTTCTGAATTGTTTTAATTGTGCATACAATTCAGAACCATTCATTTTCCCTTCCTGCGGACTACCGCATCACGTAATCCATCGCATCCTTTACCGTGCGCACGCCGACAAGACCGATCCCCTTGATCTCCTTTAGGCTCTCCCTGCACACCTCCGGCAGAATACATGTCTTAAATCCAAGCTTCTTCGCCTCGAGCACACGCTGCTCTGCCATGCTGACCGCGCGCACCTCACCGCTGAGTCCCACCTCACCGAAGCAGATGGTCTTCTCATCGATCGGGCGGTCTTTGTAACTGGAGACAATCGCCAGCACAAGACCAAGATCGATTGCCGGCTCATTCATCCGGATGCCTCCCGCAATATTGATATAGGCATCACAATTTCCCAGTGAAAGTCCCAGACGCTTTTCCAGAACCGCCATCAGAAGATTCACCCGGTTAAAATCGGTTCCTGCTGCCGTCCTTCTGGGCATACCGAAATTGCTGTGGCAGACCAATGCCTGTATTTCCAGAAGAATCGGTCGCGTTCCTTCCATCGAGCATGCCACAACAGACCCGGAGGCTCCCTCCGGCTTTCCGCTCAGCATGAATTCCGACGGGTTCTCCACCTCTGTCAGACCATCTCCCCGCATCTCAAAAACACCGATCTCGTTCGTCGACCCAAAGCGGTTCTTCACACCGCGCAGAATACGATACGCCGCATGGCGGTCCCCCTCAAAATAGAGCACCGTATCCACCATGTGTTCCAGCACACGCGGACCAGCCACCACGCCTTCCTTTGTCACATGTCCGACGATAAAAATGGAAATTCCAAGTCCTTTAGCGATCTGCATCAGGGTGCCGGTCGATTCCCGCACCTGCGAGACGCTTCCCGGTGCAGACGAGACGTCTTCATTATACATCGTCTGAATGGAGTCAATCACGACGATCTCGGGCTTCTCCCGGTCAATCACGCGCCGTATGGCATCAAGATTGGTCTCACAGAGCAGACTTAAGCTGTCCCCAAAGGTTCCGATGCGTTCTGCCCGGATTTTGATCTGCTGCAAGGATTCCTCACCGGAAATATAGAGCACCTTCACCTTATGTTCCGCAAGATTCCTGCATACCTGCAAAAGCAGTGTCGATTTTCCGATTCCCGGATCTCCACCCACAAGCACCAGGGATCCCTGCACAATCCCGCCGCCAAGCACCCGGTCAAGCTCCTTCATGCCGGTGGACACCCGCTGTTCCTGCGTCATCTCAATCTGTGACAGGGGAACTGCCTTTGCCTCACGGCTGCTATCCGCACTGCGGCTCCCACGCGCGCTCTTTTTCTCGACTGTCTCCTCCACAAACGAGTTCCACTCATGGCATGCCGGACACTGTCCCATCCATTTTGCCGACTCGTATCCACACTCCTGACAGAAGTACACTGTTGTTTTTCCTTTTGCCATGTTCTTATCTTCCTTTCCCGCAGACGCGGCTGCTGCCCGGACAGGGCTTTTTTCTCCATAGAAAGCGCGGCTTTCGCGCTTTAACATAACACGTCATTTCCTATAGAGCAACAAAGACCTGTCCATACGGACAGGTCTCACTGATCTTGTAATTGTCATATGCGAAAGCGGCTGCTCTAGCACTTCTGAACGCTTACCTTTACCGGAGCATCGCCGAGCTCTACGCTCAGGCTTAACTTTCCTCCGAGATTCGTCTTCATCCTGCCGGCATCTGCACCGTCGATCACGATGTCGTACTCAGCCTCATCCTCAAGCTCTACGGTAACCTGTGCGTCCTCTGCGCCTTCTACGCTAAACTCCATTCCTGTGTCTGTTGCTTTTAAATGCTCCACTGCAGTCCCCGGAACAGACTCGTATACAAACATGCCATTGCGCTCCAGCTTGGTAATCTCCTGACAGGTCTTTACTTTGTAAAGGTCTCCCTGGTGCTCAAAATTGTCAAGCTTTGCCTTGGTGCTCAATGTATAATCCCCAAAGCTGATCGTTCCATCCTCCTCTGAACGGAGTAATTCACTAATAACGGCCATCTTATCCTCCTGTGATATTGCAGCTCCTTCATCCGGTCTGCTTTATCGTAAATTTGTAAAAATATTATATAATATCTGTTCTTTGATTTCCAGTGATTTCACTGACATTTAAGTAATTTTTTACTTTTTCTTCGGCTCCAGAAAAATTGCATTTTTCTTCGTCGTGACGATCACTTCGTCGCCCCGGCGGATGCTTCCGTCGAGAAGTTTTTCCGCAAGCGGATCCTCAATCTCATCCTGAATCTTGCGCCGCAGCGGTCTGGCTCCGTACTTCGGGTCATACGCCTTATCCACAATGTACTGCTTTGCGGCATCGCGCACGACCAGCGTAATGCCAAGCTGTGTTTCGCAGCGCTTCGCCAGCTCTTTTGTCATCAGACCTACGATCTGCTTCATGTCGTCCTTATTCAGTGCCCTGAATACAATGGTCTCGTCAATACGGTTTAAAAATTCCGGTTTGAAAATTCTGCGGACCTCCTCCATCACGCTGCCCTTCATCCGCTCGTAGTTCTGCTTCTCGTCATTGCCGGAAGCAAAGCCAAGCTTCTTCGGCTCCACAATCGCCTGCGCTCCCGCGTTGGAGGTCATAATGATGATGGTATTCTTAAAGTCCACTTTTCTTCCCTGAGAATCTGTGATATGTCCGTCGTCAAGCACCTGCAGCAGAATATTAAACACATCCGGATGCGCCTTCTCTATCTCGTCAAACAGAATCACTGCGTATGGATTTCTCCGCACTTTTTCACTCAGCTGTCCGCCGTCCTCATGTCCGACATATCCAGGCGGTGAACCGATCATTTTCGATACGCTGTGTTTCTCCATGTACTCAGACATATCGACGCGGATCATTGCCTGCTCCTGTCCAAAGACAGCTTCTGCCAGTGCCTTGGATATCTCTGTCTTACCGACGCCTGTCGGTCCCAGGAAAAGAAACGATCCGATCGGGCGCTTGGGATCTTTTAATCCGACGCGGCCTCTCCGCACGGCTTTGGCCACTGCCGATACCGCCTCCTCCTGTCCGATCACGCGCTTGTGAAGAGTTGCCTCCAGCTTTTTAAGCCTGGCAGCCTCCCCCTCTGTAAGCTTCTTCACCGGGATTTTCGTCCATCCCGACACAACATCGGCAATCTCATCCTCTCCGACGATCTGGTGATGCCGTCTGCCGCCCTGCTTTGCCTTTGCGTTCAGTTTTTCCAACTTTTCTTCCAGTTCCTGACGCTTTGTCTGTGCCTCTCTCGCCGCTTCCAGGTCTCCGCCAGAAAGTGCCTGCTCCAATGTCTCCTGCGACTCCGCAATCTCCCGCCGGAGTTCTGCAGCCTCCCTCGGGTCTCCGCCCACGTGAAGGCGCACTTTTGCCGCAGCCTCATCCATCAGGTCAATCGCCTTGTCCGGGAGGAAACGGTCGTTGATATAACGTGCAGAAAGACGCACTGCCGCCTCCACGGCCTCATCCGTAATTGTCACATGGTGGTGGCTCTCATACTGGCTGCGCAGTCCCTTTAATATGGAAATGGCTTCCTCCTCCGTCGGTTCCTCCACAACAACCGGCTGGAACCGGCGTTCCAGAGCGGCATCTTTTTCGATATATTTGCGATACTCCTCGATGGTCGTCGCACCAATCACCTGCACCTCACCTCTCGCAAGCGCAGGTTTTAAAATGTTGGATGCATCAATCGCGCCTTCCGCTCCGCCCGCTCCGATGATGGTATGAATCTCATCGATGAACAGCAGGACGTTTCCGGCTTTCGCCACCTCTGCAAGCACCTTCTTGATGCGCTCCTCAAATTCACCCCTGTACTTCGAGCCTGCCACAATCCCGGAAAGATCCAGGGAGACCACTCTTTTTCCAAGCACCGTATCCGGAACCATTCCGCCCATAATGCGCTCTGCAATTCCCTCTACAATCGCCGTTTTTCCTACGCCGGGTTCTCCGATCAGGCACGGATTGTTCTTGCTTCTCCGGCTTAAAATCTGGATGACACGGTCGATCTCCGCCTCTCTGCCGACCACCGGATCAAGCTTTCCGTCGCGTGCAAGTTCGGTCAGATCTCTGGAAAACTGATCCAGTGACGGCGTTCCCTCCGCGTTTTTCCGCTTGCCGGGTTTCCCGTTCTGGAATTCATCCTTATACTGGCTCACATCCTCGCCCATCGCGATCAGGGTGTCCACATACATTTTCTGCACATTGACAGACAATGTATTCAACAGTCTGGACGCCACACATTCCGTCTCCTTGATCATCGCAATTAAAAGGTGTTCCGTTCCAATCTTCTCCGAGTGGAAACGCGCCGCCTCCGCTTTGGATACCTCAAGCACATGCGCCGCTCTCGGGGACAATCCGTCCTCCAGAACCGCAACCGCATTCCCCGGTGCAATCAGCTCCTCGATCAGTTCCAGCACCTTATCATACTCTACACCATTGTCGGCAAGTACCTGGCTTGCCACACCGGTTCCCTCTTTCAACAGGCCAAGCAGTATGTGCTCCGTGCCGATATAACTGTGATGCAATGACTTTGATATCCGCGTTGCAATATCAATCGCCTTTTTTGCCTTTGCTGTATATGCTGTCTGCATCGCTACCTCCTATTTCCAGTCCGATATCACATTCGTCTTTACAGATCATTAAAATCTATGATATCCAGCTCATCGTCTTGCTTGTTTTTCTGGTCTTTGCCGCTCTTTTTCTTCTTCGGGTGCTTTTCCTCATACAGTGGCTCATTCTCCGGTTCGTCCGCTGCATCTTCGTCCGCTGCCCTGGTCCTGCGCTCTTTTCTTCCTGCGGTTCTGCCATCGCCCGCCGGTTTGCGCGCGGCAGCCTTCTCTTCGCCGCCCGAAACTTTTTCATCGTCCGGCGCATCGCTGTCCTCGTACGTGTCATCGTCATCCCCGTACGCGTCATCATCCTCGTACGCGTCGTCATCATCAAACAGATCGTCATCCAGATCGTCAGACTTCCGCTTCCAGAAACCGAATCTCTTCTTCGGCGGCTCTTCCTCCTCGATGTCATCCTCATCGAATGCATCATCGAACGCGTCATCGTCAGATTCCTGCGTTTTCGTTTTCTCTTCTCTCTCTTCCTGTTCGTCGAATTCATCTGCATCCCCGGCATCTGCAGCAGAGCGCTTCTTCCAGTGCCACTTTTTCCGGGAATCCTTTTCCGGTTCCTCGATCACATCATCCTGGTTTTCATCCAGCAGTTCTTCTGTATCATCATGCTCTGAGACACCGTCATCCATAGTGTCATCCTCATCCAGGTCATCTCTATCCGCTTCCCTCCTGTGCAGTAACAGGTTAACAAGTACCACTGCCATTACCGCCAGCAGAAATATCAATATGCCAATCGCGGTTCTGGAAAACGCTTTTTCTTTTTTATATTTCTCGGACAGCGCCAGATATTCCTCCTGCAGATAGGCCGCATCCTCGTCCTGCAGTCCGTCGGAAGATACAGTTGTCCCTGTATTTACGCGCTGATAGGTCTCCTCTATGGAGTCGTACTGGTACCAGCCTTCCGTTCCGTCAGAATTCACTCCGTAAAAGGTATAGAACTCCGATTCCACCTCAGACCCTTCCTCCTGGGTCTCCTGATATGCCGTCACAAGACTTCCGTCCGCCAGCGTAAGCTGTGTCTGCTGCATCGTATCCGGCATCGTATAATCCACCGGTGGCAGAAGCGCTATCACGTAGTGTTCCTCATTGACCATTTTTACAAACGGATACAGGGTATCTCTTGTGCTGTCATATACAAAGAAGCTTCCTGTGCTCTCTTCCGCTCCGTCCTGCACCAGATAAAGCATGACCACAGATCCCTTGTCATAACTCACGCCCCGATAATCCGCCCCCTGATAATTGACGGTTGTCTCCGAAAAATCTGCCGGAATATTCTCTGTTGCAAAATTTTCTGCAATTACATAGGAAATGCCATTTACCGTAACCGTGTTTTCACTGCTGTCCGTCTCCTCTGTTGTCTCCACTTCCCCCTCATCGGATGCCGTTGTCTCTCCGGACGAGGTTCCCTGCTTTGTCACATTCACGGTATAGGTTGCGGTCACACCATTTTCCGCCTTGACTACAATCTTAATGGTGTTATCTCCACTTTTCAGATTGGTATTTCCCGTAACCGACTCCACGACCGCTTTTTCATTGACCGGTGTGGCAGATACGGCGATATTGGTTACATCGCTTCCCACTGTAGCACTATAAGTCAGCGTTTTCCCGTTAAATGCCGGCGAGAGCGTTCCCGGTGAAATGGTCAACTCTTTCAGAGAATTATCCGCAGACTGTTTTCCTGTTGTCTCTCCAGTATTCGCCGCAGAATCCCCGTTTCCACCCGCTGATGTTCCGTTTCCGTTGGAGGTTCCACTGTTACTGCTACTATTGTTGCCTGAATCTGTATTTGTACTTGCTGCATTCTTTACTGTGACCGACGCACTGCTGCCCGACATGGAATCCATCTCCTCATTGGAGTCAAAGATCACTCCGTCGTTGGCAGAGACAGAGAGGGAGGAATTTCCCGCACTCACAGCTTTTAATGTCACTGTGTAGCTTTCTCCCGTCGCCATCACGCTTCCGCCGCCTCCGCCGTATGTGGTATTGCAACTCACAAACTGCAGCACACTCGAATCATAAGACAGCGTCATGGTCGCATTTGCCTTTTCGCCGGACGGACCGCTCGCTTTTACTGTAATTGTAACCGTATCGCCGATATTGACACTTCCTGACGACACCGAGACAGATGTTGATCCGCTCGCCGCGAATACCGTCTGCGGCACTCCGACCGCCCCGAATGTCAGGCTAAGCGCCATCATCATCATTGCTATTTTTTTCTTCATTTCTGTTCTCCCAATTCTTCCTCTCACTGATCAATCTGCGAGATTCCCAGTATGTGTTTTTGTAAAATTACCAGATCCTTATTTGAAATGCCGCCGTCCTTGCTGACGTTTGCCGCTTCCAGCCGGCTGCCGGACTGGCTTTCGATCCCAAGGATCTGCTTCTGCATCAATACCAGATCCAGATTGGAAATCTTTCCGTCGCCGTTGACATCTCCATATACCACAATCTCATACTGCTGCACGAGCGTGTCGCCGACATACACTGCCAGCTTGTTGCCCGTTCCCACTGTCTGCGTATTCTCACTGCCGTCCGCATTCAGAATCTTTACGGTGCAGTTCTGCGTTCCGATTCCCGATGCGACTGTGGATGCGCTTGTTCCGGGCTCAATGCCCGTCACATAAGTTCCGATCGGATAGAACGGCGTAATCGCCGCGTCATCCGCTACCTGAATGGTTCCGCCGGCACTGCCCCCCGCTCTTGCCACGATCAGCGTGTAAGTACGCGAATCTCCGCTCTGCGAGATGCAGGTAATCTGAATCGTATTATCCCCATAATTCAGCGAATAATTTCCAGTACCGGAAACAGTTGACGTTCCCGCCACCGCCGTTGCCCCCACATTGATCGACGCCGCACTCTCCGGAACGACCAGGGAATAGGAGGTATTCGCACCGGAAAATGCCGGTGTCAGCGCATATCCGTCCACCGTGATCGAGGAAAGCCAGTTGTTCGGATTCCCCTTGTCCGCAAACGTCACTGCGCTCTCCGGCATGTTCTGATAGACCGGAATGCGGAAAACAAACGCCTGGTTCTTGTCCGTGTAGGCTTTTCCCATATTGGTGCCCTCACTCATCGCCGCCTGCACATTGGTCATGTACTGATGTGCGTAAAGACTATTGGTATAGACAACGTTAAATTTTTCAAAGTAAATGGTATTCTGCCCTTTTTTCACATAATTATCAGCCACAACCGATGATCCACCCGCAATCGACTTGTAGATGGAGTTCCATCCCTGCAACTTCGCATATTCCAGTCCGTTCACAATCGCCGACGCGCTGCTCGTCGTAAACGCACGGACGTTAAAGTAGTTATAATAGCCCGCATAGTTGGAATATCGTCCCGAAATCAGATCGCTCGTCCCCCGCACGCCCTGCTCCTGCTTACAGCGGGATGCCAGGTGGTAAGGACTCACGCCCACATTGGAGCCGATCTCCACAAACGTATCCGCATAGCTGCGAACCGCTCCGTCCGTATCGGTATAATTGCCTGCCATAAATGTATTGGAAAGAACGCTCTGCACACCCGCTGCGTTCTGATAGCCTGCATATTCCAACGTTTCAAACTGAAAGATCTGATTCTCGTTAAGAAAATTTCTGGGATCGATGCAGTATGCGATATATTCCGGAGACGCCGACACCCAGCTTGCCCCGTCAAACCCGTACCACTTGTTGGTCTCCCAGTTATACGCCTGACTGTCCGTCGATTTTCTTGCGTCATTCACGGAATTCTGGATCAAGTTTCTTCCAACCAGACTCTCATTCGATACCACCGTATTCCAGTCAAGTCCCGTCTGCACCGGCACAAACTGCCAGTTCGGATACTTCTGATGCAGGGATGCCAGTGCGCTGCAATAGCTTGCCGGAAAACCCGCTGCCGCAAGCGCCGCCTCATACTCGCTGTCCGTGGCACCGGTCGTCTCTCCCTGCGACTGGTCGTCTGACGTCTGACCGTTCACGGCTACATAGTCCGCACAAATCCACCCGGAATAGGAGGCGCCTCCGACCACGAGCGTCACACTGTACCAGTTCATTCCGCCCGCCGAGACCAGCTCGCCCACATTCACAGCCTGTCCTTTGTATACCTTTGTCACCACAGAGTAGGACGTTCCCGCTCCCGAGCGCACATAAACACCTTTTTCCGTGTTCTGCACCACCCCGTTTGTCCCACCTGCACTGCTGTCCGCATTCGTCTGTCCCGCAGAAGAATCCGTGCCCTGAAGCGTCACAAAATCCGAGCGTATATAACCGGTTACACCATCCGACATCTGGATCTGGCACCATGTATACCCGTCTGATCCTGCCGTCTCATCGGTTACTGTCACCGCATTTCCCGGATAGAGCAGTGTCAGCTTATCCCCGGTCACCGGTGCGTTGCGCACCTTCACCGGTCCGTCGTTGATCGTTCCCGCCGTCGCTGTGTACGCGTATACGGCTTCGGGTCCGTGAAAAGCAGATATGCTGGCAGCAAGCACTCCCATGCTGATTGCCGCCAGCAATATCTTTCTCTTCTTTCTATATATAAAGTGGTTCATCGAATTCCTCCCTGAGTACCGCATAAATCCATAAAATCATGCGCCCAATAATTCAGTCTCATTATAGGAGATTCTATCACACGCGTCAACCTAAATATAGCCATTTTCCTGCACGCTGTACTATATTTAGACGTTTTTCGACACCAGGTTCCGGTTCTGTATCAGCAGGCTTCCCCATAATATGCCCCAGAGCCCGCACACAATTCCGGTGAGCAGTGCAGCATTGCACTCCTGAAACTGGATTCCGAACAGCAGCACCACACCCGTCACCAGTCCGAACGCTCCAATCGCCGCCATAAGCGCACACAAAAGTATCAATTCCATATCTACTGTTTTCATCTTCTTATCCTCCTTTTCTAACCTGCCAGATACTGTTCCCACTCCTGCTTCGTCATCCACGGCCAGCACGCCTTGTCATCGATATAGACGTCCGCGGAGATTTTTCTGGATTCCGTTCCATACTGTTCCAACGTCTGCGCCACATTTTCATTTACCGCATCAAATTCCAGTCCGAACATTCTGCACCAGGCCACCGCCTCCTCCAGCAGATCCCCGCAGCGGCATGTCCACAAAATTACTTTTTTGCCCTGCCTTCTCGCACCCTTGAGCAATGCAAAGAGCGGCAGATTCGGCATCCCGATGGCAGGATAACATTCACTGCACAATGTCCCGTCAAAATCGACGGCAATGATCTCGATCTTTTTCTCCATGTTCTTCCCTCCCCATCCGCTTTGATGGTGTCAGTATCGCACATGATGTGTCCAATTCTTTGGACACTTGTTATGTAAACCCATACATTAATTGTATTTTTAAACGCTAGATTTTGCTTGCAACTACGATTGCAAACTAGCAATTGCTTTTGCAAAGGCTTATATTTAAGATACCTTTGTTTGATCAGGAAGGAGCTATTATGGCTAAACAA
>SKEL01003422.1_pt1 | contig 10465 bp, 12 predicted proteins | sample 4826741 | NCBI WGS metagenome assembly SKEL01 (sample SAMN11008810, study PRJNA524170) | human gut metagenome | biome: Human fecal sample; material: Feces; isolation source: fecal sample from pouch patient p33 | host: Homo sapiens | place: Israel: Tel-Aviv | collected 2016-03-22
GTACACACAGTGCTGTTGTAACAGCGGTTTCTAAGGTTGCTTTCAACCAGGCTATCGATAGTGTACGTGCTGGTGGAACAGTCGTTGCGGTTGGTCTCCCATCTGAATATATGGAGCTCTCAATTGTCAAAACAGTTCTAGATGGTATCCGTGTTGTTGGATCTCTTGTAGGTACACGTAAAGACTTAGAAGAAGCCTTCGACTTCGGTGCACAAGGATTGGTAGTACCGGTTGTTGCAACTGTTCCTGTTGATACAGCAGTAGAAGTCTTTGATCAAATGGAAAAAGGTGAAATTCAAGGACGTAAAGTATTGGATTTCACTAAGTAAGCAAACATCTATCTATGCTATTTTGACTATGTGAAGAGTCGAGTGGTGTAAACTTGAACTGATACTAGAAAGTTAGACAAATAATTTAAGTGAAGGATTTAGTTCTCTACTATATAGGACTAGGTCCTTTTAGTTTTACCTTAATTCGTTTGTTGTTGTAATATGTACTGTCCTCAAAAAGATAGACAAAATTTTATTCATTTGAAAAGTAGTAAAAAAGTTATATAATGATTTCGTAAATAAAGAGTTAAAGAATATTATCATTTATAACAAGGAGTATGAAATGGATTCTACCGACTTGGACTCGAAACTATTCATAGAGTTTAAATCACGTGGGAAACGATGCCAACTTTTATATATATCCGATAGCCATAGTGAAGGGTTATATGAGATTGTTTCTACTGAACGAGAACGTCTTGCTAAGTGGCTTCCTTGGGTGGACGAAATGAAAAGTGTTGAAAATGAAAGAGCGTTTATAAAGTATGCACGTGGAAAAATGGAGCGCAATGAGTTATTTATGTTAACAATTTGCGTCAATCAGAAACCAGTAGGGATGATAGATATACATAATATTGATATACAAAAACATCAAGCTGAAATTGGATATTGGATATCAGAAAAATATGAAAATCAAGGTTTTGTAAAGCAGGGTTTAAAAGAATTAATAAAAATCATTCCATCTAAATTTAAAATTGATAAACTTTTGATTTATATAGATGTTGATAATGTTAAAAGTAAGTTTATACCAATCAGTTTAGGTTTTAAAAAGGAAAGCGAAATTTCCCAATTCGAGTTCTATAATGGATCCTATCATGATTTTGAAGTTTATGGACTAAATGTCAATGAAAGAAATATAGCAAATGGTTAAAGTGAATTTTTTACAAATAAATAACAATGTGAGTGTTTTGATTTTCCCCATTGTCTAAGTATGTTGTAAGAGTTAGTACTGAACATCAGAAAAGGAAAAAATTTCTGACCTCATAACATTGCTTATTTGTTTATTTTTGTAATTAAGATCTTGAATATACAATATAAGTGCACAATAAAAACTCATAAGATTTTCTAGTAAAATAGAATTGAACGAACTAGTTACGAAAGGAAATCTTATGAGCTACTATCATTTTACCATAGACGAGGGTGAAAGTATTCTCATTTACCGTATGCAAGGACTAAATTTTTCTCAAATTGCTAAGTTACTTCATCGTCACCCATCTAGTATTAGTCGTGAGTGGAAGCGACATCTAAAAGAGGGAAGCTATTCTCCAAGTCATGCACAGGAGTCTTACCATAGGGCTAAATCACATTGTGGACGAAAACGTATGCTTGAAATAGATCACAATTTAAGCAATACCGTCAAACATCTATTTCTCGATTACCAATGGTCTCCTGAAGAAATAGAAGGTCGGTTGTGATTAGAGTATGGAAAAACTGTTATTAGTTATCAAACAATCTATAGAGCCATTTACAGAGGTCATTTTGATGATAACTCACTATCTCATGGTGCTCGTAGTGTCATTCGTAAGCTCCGTCATCGTGGAAAAACACGTCATACAAATGGATTACTTAGAGAATATTTTCCAAAGGGTAGTGATCTAACATTGGTTGATGATCAGACTATTCAGCTATGGGAGAACAAACTTAATAATACGCCACGAAAATGTCTTAACTGGAAAGCACCTTATGAAGTATTCTATGGGGAAAGTATGCACTTAATTTGACAATTCAAGATTAATAAAATCGCAAAACCAGTATATAATAGTATTAGAACTGTTACTAAACCAATTGTACAGTTTGTTAATAATACAGTGGTTAAACCTGTTGGTAAAGTGGTTTACAACAATATAAGTAAGCCAGTCTATAATCGTATCGTTAAACCAGTATCTGGGTTTGTCAATAGGAACATTATCAAACCAGTTTATAATAAAATCGTTAAACCTGTTTACAACCGTGTTGTTAGACCAATTTATCAGAAAGTTGTTAGACCAATTGCAAAAGCAACAAAACGATATATTGTAAGACCTGTCGTAAATACTGTAAAACGTTTTGTTGTTAATCCAGTCAAGAAATTGTTTGGTCGTAGAAGAGGAAGGAGAAGATGACAATGAAAATAAGCAATATTTTAGGGATTTTTGTAGGATTATTTATAGGGTTGGTTACAGTCTTAGGAATGAGCCTATTTATCTTTATTAATTTAAAATCTAACTCTGTTTATTATGCTCAGCATATCCCTCATAAGGAGGGAACAGAACCGGATTTAGTTATGTTGGTAGAGAATATGGGATGGATTTATACTCCTAAAATTGACAATATTAGATATGATGATGACGGAACAAACGCTATTATAAATACTAAAAGTAAATCTTCTCTAACAAAAACCTTAGGATACTTTTTATATGATAAGGATAATATGACTATCGGTTTTGACAGTACGTTTAGATTTGATCACGTCAGTTATTTTTCAGAAGAAGCAAAAAGAATTCAAGTTAATGAATCGAAAATTAAACAAGAGATTAGGGAAGATTTTTCCCCAATTATGAAGGTTCAAACAAAACCCGATATCAATCTTCAATGGTTGTTTAATTTAATTTATCATAGTAGGTTTAATTAGAGAATAAGATAGCATAGAAGCATTTTGTAAGATTATTTATACCCAAAGATGAGTTTATCTATATTGTGGCATTTACTGCGGATATAATTCAGGACACCTTGCAGGGTGTCTTTTTTATTTACTAAATTTGGAGTATTACTACTGATTTTAAAGCTTTTTAGAGCATGTAGAATTACTCACGCGCGTGAGTTAGACATCCTGTAGGTTTTAAACACAAAAAAACTAGGGCAATTGCCCTAGCTGTAAGGAGGTTTGTTCACATCTGGTTTTATAGGAGATTATGATGTGAACGGGATTGAATTAGGAGTCTCTGTTTCTGTTAGGAGGATTAGAGACTGAAAGGATTAATTTTCGAGTGTAGTTTCATCGAACTACAAGAAGATTATAGCAGTTTATGAGAAAGGACACAATGGAGTTAGGGGGTGTCACATCTCTTATTATTAGAGAAAACTGTTAGTACTATAGGTTACCTAGTATTATTTGATATAATGTATGGTAATAAAAGTTAAATGTGACCTTTAAGGGTAGTGTAAAATAAGTTGTGTAAACACAAAAAGGAATAAATCCGTTATAGTAGAGTTGCGAAACATTACTAGAAAGAGATTTATTCCTATGACTCAGTTTACCACAGAACTACTTAACTTCCTGGCCCAAAAGCAAGATATTGATGAATTTTTCCGTACTTCTCTTGAAACAGCTATGAATGATCTGCTTCAAGCAAAGTTATCAGCCTTTTTAGGGTATGAGCCTTACGAAACAGTAGGCTATAATTCTGGTAATAGTCGTAACGGAATCTATGCACGGAAATTTGAAACCAAATATGGGACTGTTCAGTTAACTATCCCAAGAGATCGTAATGGGAACTTTAGTCCAGCTTTGCTTCCCACTTATGGACGTCGAGATGACCACTTGGAAGAGATTGTTATCAAACTCTATCAAACCGGCGTAACGACTCAAGAAATTAGTGATATCATCGAGCGAATGTATGGTCATCACTATAGTCTTGCCACAATTTCTAATATCTCAAAAGCAACTCAGGAGAATGTCGCTGCTTTTCATGAGCGAAGCTTAGAAGCCAATTACTCTGTTTTATCTCTTGACGGAACCTATCTTCCATTATGCACTGATTTGATCGAATATTGGCTATTATTTTTATGTCCCAATAATATTTAAAAATAATTGACGAAAATAGATTATTGTAATACAATAATTTCAGAAAGATAATTATTGTATCACAATAATAAAGGTGTTTTTTATGAATAAATTCTTAAAAATAATTAGCTATATTCTATCCCTTGTGCGATATGTCGTTTGGTTCGTCGGTTTGCTATTACTAGTGGGTGTAGCGGGAATTTTCTTCGGAGGACAGAGAAGTCATGGAAACTTTATATTTGATTATGGGAATATTATAATCAAAGTTCCAATTATTTTTCCTTTGTTGATCCTTTTTATGACAATAGCTATATGCTTTATAACTATAAAACTATTAAAAATTTGGAGCATATTACTTTTATATTTTAGCAACAATATATATTTTAATACTAAAAATTTAAAATATATAAAAAACTCTTTCCTATTTTTGCTTAGTTTAACAATTTTTCAATTATTAATAAACCTAATCATTAATTACTTGAACATAGCTAATGTTAGTGGATTATTTGATTTTTCAATAAAAAACTATTTAGTTAACGTATTGTTCTTGATATTGAATTATTTATTGATTATCATATTTAAAAAAGGAGAACATATACAAAAAGAAAACGAGGAGATAATTTGATGATATGGAAGAAATTAAGATAAAATTAGATGAAGTGATTAAGTCTAGGAACATTACATCTAAAGAATTAGCTAAAAGGATTGATATCACCGAAGCAAATTTATCAATTTTAAAGACTGGTAAAGCTAAGGGAATACGGTTTTTGACACTGTTGAATATTTGTAGAGAACTCAATTGTCAACCTGGTGATATTTTTGAATATAATAAAAGGAGTAATGATAATGAAAAATAAAAAGATACTGATGACTCTGGTTAGTTTTTTAGTCTCATTAATACTTATATCATGTGGTCTAGGAATTAAAGATACAGTGCAAGATGTTACATCAGAAATCCATCGAGAATCTTCCAAAGTAGATACTGAAGGTTTAGGGATAAAACAAGTATTAGAACAAAAAAATGGTGAAAAAATGGATATAGCTATTAAGGATTTTACTGGTTATATTTACGTAATGAGCACAAAAGAAAATATTGAATCAATTAGAAAGTCAGAATTTAACCTCAATAATGATTCTTTTAAAAATATTAGAAAAGAATCTAAGCATGATTTCAATATTCGCTATAATAGTAAAACATATTTTTCGGTAAAACAGATAAAAGTTGAATCAGTTAGTTCAGTGAAGATTTATTCAAATTATTCAGGAAATAATTTATTGGTTTTAAGAGAAGAAAAATGATAAGAAACAACTTAAGTTTGACCTATATCGATCTTACAGGACTCTATAATTTCTGTAGTGGGTAAAATCACTGTAGAGATTATAGAGCTTTTTTGAATGTACACCAAAAGTACCATAAGAACTATAATGAAAAGGGACAAATTCATCAATGGGAATAACCTATGACTCTTATAAAGAATATCACAGAATTAATCGGAATTAAGAAAACAAATATCATTATTTCACCCATTTTTGAAAGTATTTTTGTCAACTGTGGAGGGTGAAGAAATGTTAACCAGAAAAAAGACAAAAAACTAGGGCGATGGCCCTAGTTGTAAGGAGGTTTGTTCACATCTGGGTTTATAGCAGTTTATGGGGAAGGAAATAATGGACTTAGGGGGTGTCACACCTCTTATTATTAGAGTGTGAAGCTAATATAATTTGATAAATAAGTTAAAGAAATCATCACAGAAGCTATGTCTTAAACATAAGGAAAATTTTTAATAGGTTATATTTTTATAGTGAACCTTCCATTGTGGAGTGCTATAATGTCAATCGAAGAGAATAGTCTTAATGACATAATGTATCCAACAGCAATAACTCATTATTTCTCTTCATTGTAGTCTTTTGTTATTCAAAGAGGTAGAATTATGAATTATGTAGCTAGAATCAACTTAAAAACTGGTACATCCTATCGTGACGAATTAATTGATTTCTGTTTAAAAGGAGAACAACAATATTTGGCTATTGGTTGGAGTCGAATATATGGTGAGGGAGAAGTATTAACTTATTCTGAATTTTATGAACGACTTCGTCAAGAGCCTGGTCGATTAAATACTGTGCTGAATATCTTTAAGGATACACATGAAGATAATTTGTTTTGGACACGTGATTTAGATGGTAATTATTGGATTTGTAGAGCTAAAGGTGAGGTACTTACAAGGTGTGATAAAAGATTAGACATAGGAGCACTTTTACCGATTGATGCATATAAATTCGGTATGCAAGTGCCAGGACAAATCAAGGCAGCATTTAACAGAGCTAATGCTGGAACGGCTCAGAAAATTTATGATGTTATTATAGTTGAGTACTCAAAAGCTATTTATAATAAACTCTCTCAAACGAATCACTACGAGGTTGCTCGTTTAGAAGGTAGTTTATTGGATAACCTGCCTGATTTTGATTTGGAAGAGCTAGTGATTTCCTATATACAGGTAAATTATGACTATTATGTTCTTTCGAATTCTATTGCGAGCAAATCGACGACTATAAAAGTAGAATGCGAGTTTTTATCTAGAGATCCTAAACGGGTGAGAAAGGCAGTTGTTCAAGTAAAGGGTAAAAAAGCCGAAGCACTTGATGCATTACAATTTGTGGATTTTATCCAGAATGGTTATGAGGTGTTCCTCTTTGCACCAGAAGTATTAAATGCTTATAAGTTAGATAATATTATCGTTATTACGCCAAATGAATTACTTAACTTTTACGAGAATTATAAAGCAATACTTCCAGACTCAATCACACAGTGGGAGAATTTATACTAATTTTACTATTTGTAAATCATCAATTATGAGTAATACTTGAGCTCGTTGTCTTTTATACATATGGTTCATTATGTAGGTACAATTTTCGTCAAAGTGTTGAGGATACTCTTCGGTGAGTTTCCAAATGATGTTTCTTTGGATGTAGACGTTGCATACATCTTTGTATAAATGATAGGGTCTATTAAAGACACCTTTACTTGTGTTTTTTACTTATGGATTCCATAGTAATGGGTATATCTATGAGTCTTTAGTCTATGTAGAGTATTCATGCTCGTGCGTTGTATACCACTATGAGATTTTTTCTAAAAGGTAGTGATTCGACATTGATTGAAGACTATATTATTCAGCTTTGGGAGAATAAACTAAATAATAGGACATGAAAATGTCTTAACTGGAAACACCTTATGAAGTTTTCTAAGGGGTAAGGATGCAATTAATTTGATAATTCAAGATATAAAAAATCCCCACCAGAATTTCTTTCTGGTGGGGTATTTGGTGGGGAACCAAATATAATTAATTGGATTTTAGCGTTTTAAAACAATTCAAAATGCTGTTAAATCAATCAAATCACTTTAAATTAGGTTTATATTTTATTCCCACTCTACAGTTGCAGGTGGTTTACTTGTAATATCGTAGACGATACGGTTAACGTGGTCAACTTCGTTAACGATTCGAACAGAAATCTTTTGAAGAACTTCCCATGGAAGTTTCGCAAAATCAGCTGTCATACCGTCGATTGAGGTGATAGCACGGATAGCGATAGTGTAGTCGTAGGTACGTCCATCACCCATAACACCGACAGAACGAACGCCTGTGTTAACAGTGAAGTATTGCCATACGTCACGGTCAAGACCAGCCTTAGCAATTTCTTCACGAAGGATAGCATCAGACTCACGAACAGTTTCAAGTTTCTCTTCAGTGATTTCACCCATAACACGGATAGCAAGTCCAGGTCCTGGGAATGGTTGACGCCAAACGACTTCGTCAGGCATTCCCATTTCAGTACCAAGGGCACGTACTTCATCTTTAAAGAGGGTATTAAGTGGTTCAATCAATTCAAACTGCATGTCTTCTGGAAGACCACCAACGTTGTGGTGAGATTTGATTGTTTGAGCTGTCTCAGTACCTGATTCAATAATATCAGTGTAGAGTGTTCCTTGAGCTAGGAAATCAACGCCTTTAAGCTTACTTGCTTCGTCATCAAAGACATAAACAAATTCGTTACCGATAATTTTACGTTTTTTCTCAGGATCATCAACTCCAGCCAAGAGGTCTAGGAAGCGTTTAGAGGCATCAACACGGATAATGTTAAGGCCAAATTTTCCTCCGAGCATCTCCATAACTTGATCGCCTTCACCTTTACGGAGAAGACCGTGGTCAACGAAGATACATGTCAATTGATCTCCGATTGCTTTTTGCAAAAGGACACCAACAACAGATGAGTCAACCCCACCTGAGAGTCCAAGAAGGACTTTTCGGTCACCAACTGTTTCACGGATTTGTGCAATTTGCATATCTACGAAGTTAGCCATTGACCAGTCACCTTTGGCACCACAGATACCAAAAGCAAAGTTTTTCAAAATATCGTTACCATATACAGAGTGACGAACTTCTGGGTGGAATTGGATACCGTAGAAGTTTTTCTCAGTATTTTCCATTGCGGCGAATGGGCAATCTACTGAGTCACCAACAAGATGGAAACCTTCTGGAATTTCTGTAACAGCATCACCGTGGCTCATAAGAACGACTTGTTCTTCAGGAGTTCCTGCAAAGAGTTCAGATTGGGCACGAAGGCGAAGTGTTGATTGGCCATACTCACGGTTACCAGCTTCACCAGCAGGAACAACTTTACCACCGAGTTTGTGGGTCAACAGTTGCATTCCGTAACAGATTCCAAGAATTGGAATACCAAGTTCAAAAATTTCTTCGTCAATACCAAAGGCATCTTCGGCATAAACAGAGTTAGGACCACCAGAAAGTACGATACCGATAGGATCGATGGCACGGACTTCATCAGCGGTAATTTTATGGCTTTTCAATTCAGAGAAAACGCCAAATTCACGAATACGACGTGCAATCAGCTGATTGTATTGGCTACCATAGTCTAGAACAATGATTTTCTGCACATCATTCAAAGTAGAAATGTCAGTCATTATTACCCTTTCTTTTTACGTCACACATGGACTCTTATGCAATCATTGTATCACAATTTTAAGGACTTAGCACCTAGATTTATACGATGAACTGTAAGTCTTGTCGTCACCTTTACAATTCTATTAGTTTTTTTGTAAAATAGGGGTAAAGAAGGGGGTATTAGATGCTACCAGCATATATTCGCATACATGATAAGATTAAGGCAGATGTTGATGATGGCACTTGGAAAATCGGGCAACGTCTCCCTAGCGAGCGGGATCTTTGCGACACTTTTGATGTGAGTCGTATGACTGTGCGTCAGGCCATAACACTTTTAGTAGACGAGGGTATTTTAGAGCGTAAACCAGGTAGTGGTACTTTTGTGGCCAGCAGTCGAGTTAAGGAAAAGATGCGTGGAACCACGAGTTTCACAGAGATTGTTAAATCCCAAGGCAAGAAACCGTCTAGTGAGCTTATTTCATATAAACGTGTGCATCCCAATGAATTTGAAATCAAAAATTTAGGTGTCTTACCACAGTCCTATGTGATTCGTATGGAACGTGTTCGCTTTGCGGATGATCTTCCAGTTGCCTATGAGATTGCCAGTATCCCTGAGAAGATTATCCGAGGTTTCAAGGAGTCAGAAATTACGGAACATTTCTTCAAGACACTGACCGATAACGGCTATGAAATAGGGAAAAGTCAGCAGACCATATCAGCTAGTTTGGCCAATAGTAGTTTAGCCAAGCACCTTAAGGTTAAGACTGGCGATGCTCTCTTGAGTCTGACACAAATTTCCTTCCTCCAAGACGGTCAGGCTTTCGAATATGTACGAAGTTACTATGTTGGTGACCGTTTTGAATTTTATTTGGAGAATAACTAAAAGTCACTGCTTTTTTCTGCACAAGAATCGTGCTAACACCATGATTTTATGGTAAAATGGAGCTTATGGAAATTGAAAAAACCAATCGCATGAATGCCCTTTTTGAGTTCTATGCTGCACTTTTGACAGATAAGCAGATGAACTATATTGAGCTCTATTATGCGGATGATTACAGTTTGGCAGAAATTGCCGAGGAATTTGGTGTAAGTCGTCAGGCAGTATATGATAACATCAAGCGTACTGAGAAGATTTTAGAAGCTTACGAGATGAAATTACATATGTATTCAGATTACATCGTTCGTAGCCAAATTTTTGATGATATCATGGAAAAATATCCAGACGATAGCTATCTTCAGGAACAAATTGCTGTGCTCAGCAGCATTGATAATAGAGATTAGATTCAAGCAGAAAGTAAGAGAGGAAATGATATATGGCTTTTGAAAGCTTAACGGAACGCTTGCAAGGCGTTTTCAAAAATTTAAGACGTAAAGGAAAACTTTCAGAGAAAGAAGTTCAAGAAGTCACTAAAGAGATTCGT
>SKEL01003423.1_pt1 | contig 10463 bp, 9 predicted proteins | sample 4826741 | NCBI WGS metagenome assembly SKEL01 (sample SAMN11008810, study PRJNA524170) | human gut metagenome | biome: Human fecal sample; material: Feces; isolation source: fecal sample from pouch patient p33 | host: Homo sapiens | place: Israel: Tel-Aviv | collected 2016-03-22
GTATCATCTATACCATCATAATCAAATCTGATAATAATTTTTTAGGAAATTATATTTAAGCACATCTCTGTCAGTGTATTGATGCTAACTTTATATGCATAAACCAATCCAAGATATTACTCTATTCCTTATAATTTATTATTTTTTCTCCAATTCCATATATTCTCCAACCATATTTTTCATTCTCTTTTACAAAATTCAATATCCAAATATCCGGTATTTGATGTGGCTGTTCTACAACAAAAGCATTTTCAACATTTTGAAAGATTTTCAAATAGGCAATATCATGTTTATCATTATATTGAACTCTGCTGCTTAAACCAATATTTTTCTTCTCTATAACGAAATTATGTAGACCAGAAAAATCTCCCCAATCACTTCTTACCCATGGGAATACTAATTCTTCTAATAATTCAACCGAATAATCTTCTTTATATGCTTCTCGAAGAAATTTTAAACCTTTTGTATAAATTTCCATATCTTCTTTTGTCATATTTTTGAATATTGTTTCTACTTCTGTATCCTGCAAATCTTTTCCATATAAATTTTTCCAGTACGGAGAATTCTTTATATCATGTTTCTCATTTGTTGAATCGCCCATAAAAATTACAGAAGCACTGTTTTCTTTTTGGTAAATATATTTATCTTGCATTTTATCAACAATTAAATTATATGTATCAATAACTATCTTCTCCAAAATGGTAATATACTCTTTGACTGCTGTGAGATACACACTCTTATTTGTATTCAATAAACGTCCTATTTTATCTGAATCAGCATGCAAGTATACTCCATACATTACATCTTCGATAGCCCTATAAAGATTAAGGCTAGTTCCATCAGATAAAATCACTTCCATGCAATAGTTACTAAGTTCCTGAAGACACTGCTTTAACACATCTGACTCATCCTTTAGATCTGGATATTCCTGATTAATGGCCTCAAATACCTTTTCCAAATATATTTCTTCTCTATTATAATCATATTTTCTAAGAATCATTAATTTTGTTTGAAGCATTATATAAAAAGCATCTGGGGTTTCACTGCTTATATTTTGATTTCTATAATAATCATAAAATTTAATATATTCTCGTACAGTATATTCAAATCTCTTTAAAATTTCACCATAATCTGCATTTTTTATCATCTTACTTTTTTTCATCATCATTTACCTTTTCTTTAATAGCCCAGCTTTCATCTAAAAAATTAGGTATATCTTCTGGCTTCACAGCCTTCACATACAATTCAGTGATTTTTATTTACATTTTGCGACCTTGCAATGTTCAGTTGCCTGAAAAGAATAGCATTTAATTATAATCCGGAACGTCTGGCAGACGATTCATAATCCACTCCAATAAATAGCACCAAAATCTGACACAGTGCTGTAGGTCATCCCATGTACCTATCGTTCTCTCTTCAAAAGAATGTATTCCATTTCTGTTTGACTGAATTAATTTCAAATAAAATATCTCATCATTATCCATAAGTTTTTGAAAAGAATAATATTGAATGATTTCATCTAACATAACTCTTTGAACCTGATGTTCGTTTGTATGCTCTTTTATTTTATCTTTAATGACTTCTTTAAGTGATTTGCCCTGTTTCGAAGTAAGAACTCCTTGTTGCACCAATCCATTTATCGAATCAATAATAGGATTCTTTACTTTATCCACATCAATATTTTCCCATTGTTTCCATTTTGAATTTTTATAATCGTCCATATAGAAAGCTAAAAATATCTGCAGCGCGGATTCTGTTAGTGATCCAAGCAAAATCCAGCTATTTAGCTTAAATGCGTTATCATTAACGTTTTCCATATCCTCATATTGGCAGTGATATCCATTCTGTATTTCTTCAGCCAGTTTTTTAGCAAGATTTTGAAATCTTCCCAGGCTCTCCTCTGTTATTAATTTTATTGCTTCTTCGTTATAAGAAAATGGCATCAACTCCAGCAAATTATCAACAAATTTATGACTTATATCCATCACCTTTTCGCCTAAGTCTTCCCATCCACAATCCATTTCTCCATCCCATAAATATTCGACCATTTCTTGTTCTCCCTACAATTTGTGTTATTACATACTCTTATCCCTTTGTGCCCTCTTATTTTTTGAATATTTTTTCAATTTTATCTGTGATAACCTCCTCTCGCTTAATATCTTGCTCTATAAGTTCTGCAATATTCTCTAAGGTATTTAATATGTTTTCGTAATAATATTCTACATCATCCTCAATACCAGCACCACCATCTTCATCAAAATCCATATATCCCACTGTAAGTGTTACGTATCCTTTCGATATTATATTTCCATCTCTATCTTCTATCGATAAATCAATGTCTTCCTGATCACCGGCTTCTACTCCCCCTGAAAATTCACCAATATTAAATTGGTAGATTTCCATTCTGTTATGTATCTCTATCGTATCCCCATATTTAAAATTATCTGGTAATCTTTGTTGTTCACTAAGTTTATACAATCTTTCATACGATTGATCTGCCCACAAATCTATTTCTTTTTTTTCATCAAAGGTTATATTATTTACATCAGATGGAAATGGGAACCCTTCAACATCTTTCATCCCCAATATCAATTGTTTTATGCTGTTACTTTTCTCTGTATCTCTAATAACTGACAAGAACTTATCATATATACATGCTATATCTTCGTATTCTTGATATAAATCATTAATTTTCTCAAATTTTTCTACTATATCATTCATAAAAGAGGAATCTATTAATTCTTCGTTCAAATAGTCCTCATACTTATCCAACGAACACATCCCATACAGGTCTATATCTTGATTTATTATATCCATTTCATCATACTCATCTATTTTGAAGCAGTCATGTATGGTATCACTATTTAAAATCACTTTAAATGGAACCATTTTCAAATTATTTTCTTTGCGATTTAATTCAATTCTTATTCCAAATCTTGCCAAATGTTTTTCAAGATTTTTTCTGGTTTCTAAACAATAATACGCTCTAGTTTCTGAATCCCACACAGCATTGTCATAATCCTCATAGGAGCACACAACATCTATACTTGCTGTACATAATAATGTAGCCCACACTATTTCATCTGTGATCTCATCAATGCTTTTCACACGACTACTAATATCTCTAATTGAAACAACCTCCGTAGTAAATTAGTTTTTACCCCTATTTCCTCTAAGAATTTATCAGATACTCCATTTATTAGCTCTTTTCGCAGTCCGCGAAATGAAGAACAAACTACATCGCTCGCTTTTATGATATGTTTTTCTACCTCTTTTAAAACAATGTTACTTAATACAATCTTTATTTTTCCAGCTTTGACATGATTAACAAGTAATCCTAATGTACTATCTTGACTAAAGTCCAATTTATTGGCATCAAAGATGTTCGTATCTAACGTAACATATAATGGATATTTAATCATACTCCGTCTCCTTGCATACATAATATTCGTAAGTGTATCAAAACATGACGTAGTGTAAAACAGCAAAGCTCCTGTTATAATACCTACATCAATGTTTGAGACACTTTTTTGTTCCTTTTTAAATGGCACTGCTCTGGCAGTTCTTTTGTTAATCCTCAATAACCAGTACCTTTTTATCTTACCATATTTCTGAGATAATCGCTCTAACAACATTTCTAATATGACTTCGTACAATTCGCTCGATTTGCGCGATTCGTGTTCATTTTACAAGAGGTATAGGACATGATCCAGTTATCAGACGAACAATTAAATAACCTTGGTAAAAAAGCACTTGTTGTTATCGTTTCTTCTTTACAGGACCAGCTCCTTGCACTGCAGTCCCAGCTAGATCATGCCAATGCACAGCTTTCGGATAATAACCGTCAGATCGAACTGCTCACAGAGCAGATCCGTATCATGAACCAGAGATTTTTCGGACGTAAATCAGAATCCTCTGTTTCTGAAGTCGATGGTCAGCTTTCCCTATTCGATTCCTTCAACGAAGCCGAATACCTGAAACAGGATTCCCTTAAAGAACCTAAGATCACAGAAGTTGTTATCCCTTCTTACCATCGCAAAAAAACTGTTGGCAAACGCGAGTCTAATCTGTCCGGACTCCCGGTACGTATCATCGAACATACACTTTCCGCTGAAGAACTGGCTGCCAGATTTCCTGACGGCTACAAAGAGCTTCCCGAAGAGATTTATAAACGTCTCCACGAAACAATCTACGACAGCAAAGAGATACATGCCGATGATGAATCACCGATAAAAGTCATGCAAATCAACCATGCAAAGGTCAAAAACGGTAAGAAGACCTATATGTGGGTCTACCGGAACCGGCCTCTGCGCGGCACACATCCTATCCTTCTCGTTGACTGGTAGCCTTCCCGTCATTCGAAACATCCCCGGGAATTCCTGAAGACTTTCTCCAGAACTGTGGTCACAGACGGATACCAGGTCTATCACAAGCTTGCAAAAGAACGCCACAATCTTAAAGTTGCAGGCTGCTGGGTTCATGCCAGAAGACCTTTTGCTGAATTTATAAAATCTGTCGGCCAGGACACTGCCAAAGGCTCCATCGCCCAAGAGGCATACAGCATGATCACTGAGATCATGCACATTGACAATACTCTTCCATGGTCATCCAGAGTGCAGAAAGAATGCCCAAATAAACACAAAAAATCCTGATTTTTTTAATGTATTTTCCATTTCCATAAAATTCTCTCAATCTCCGCTAAAAATGCGGGGATTCTTACTATTCAGTACTCATGTTTGAGAATTTACGTTGGAAAACCCATTATAAATAGATGAATATCCTGAAAAAGGAAAACGTCCGTCCCATAATATGGTCATTTATGCGTATTTAATCGCGCAGTGTTTTATCTAAACTGTATGCTTCTTCCATGAAGATATTGTGTTCGTTCTTCTCTAATACGGCGTTTCTAAAAATCTTAATGTCAAGTAGTTCTATTTTCATATAGTTGTCGTGCTGGAAAACAATTTTCCCACTGATGTGTTACAGGATCATAATATCTTCTTCCTGATTCAGAAAACAAAAATAGTCTACTTTTAGCTCTTGAAGCGATAACATACAATAATTTTTTAGCCTCAGAGTCTCTTTGTGATTGCTCAGTATGTATATTAGGAACTTTTCCATACAAAAGTCCAAAGGCAATTACACATTCATATTCCTCCCCTTTTACACCATGACAAGTATTTATTACCACTCCCTTTTTTTCTTTAAACATTCTTTTAAACGTATTTAAATCATCAGAAAGTCTATACTTTTCATTTTCAATGCGAAAATTCATTTTTTCTTTAAAGTCTTCAAATTGTTTTTCCAATTCTGGGCATTCTTCTATTCGTATATCCATTTTAAGTAGAAGATCCTCTATACCAGCACATACAAATTTACTTCCTATATTTTCTGTTGATTGATTTCGAAATGTATTAATTATATTGAGAAATTCTAATATAGAATACTCGACTAATCTACCTGAATACTGTTCCAATACTTCAAGAATCTCTGTTGCTAGCTTACATCGACTTCCAATTTTCTTAATCGAAGGATCTGTAAGTAATAATTTCGATATTTTATAGAAAATATTCATATTATCCCTTTTAATTGGGGTAATATCAGGTGCATCAAAACTAATATCTGGCAATTTTTCTTGTAATTCTCGTGAAAATGGATATATCAACCCCCATTCAGGTGCGATTATACATATTTCATTCTCTGGTATCCCATCATTCAATGTACTTTGAACAATTTCTGCAATAGCATCACTCAAATAGTCCTTATACAGCTTATTATTGTAGTCTATAATTCCTTTTAAAGCACAATTACTTCCTTTCGCAATTATGGAATAATTTTCTATCATATACGGCAAATAATAGTTTATTATCCGCTGGGTACTTCTATAACATCCATTCAACGTACATTCCTGAAATTTCAATGTAGAAAATTCATTGTTTATTTCTGCAAGAGACTTCGCAACACCCCCAATAGAGCCATAAATAGCTTGATTAGGATCACCATAAAAATTCACTTCAAATCCTGAATTACTATTTGCATTTGCAATCTCTTCAACAATTGCATATTGGAGATCTCGAGTGTCCTGATATTCGTCAATACATATCAATTCAATAGTATCACGTATATTGTTTGCCATAAAAGGATTATGTTTTAGCAAATTAAATGCCGTCACGAGAATCTGTTCAAAATCCAATTCTGTATTTCTTTTCAGCAATGCATGATATGTCTTTATTACTCTTTTTTTATCTGTAGATTTTTCTTTCAATCGCAAATTTCTATCATATCCTGTATCAATATTTTTCCAATGCAAGTTATAATGATAGTAAGAAATAATTGATGTTATATATCGTTCTGTAACACGTTCATCAATTATTTTAAATCCTTTCTTTAATGAATTTGTATACATACGATATCTTTTCAAAATCCATTCAATACAAAATTGATGTATTGTTCCAGTCCATATACGTTCTGTATTTATCCCAAGATTTTCAATACGTTCTTCAATTTCTTCAGCAGCTCGATTTGTATACGTTATCGCTACAAGCTTTTTTACTTTATCTGGATTTTCTTCAATGCGATGAGCAAGCTTATATGTAATTGTCCGAGTTTTCCCACTTCCGGGGCATGCTTTTACTAATAAATTTTTGTTACTAAAACATATGTCTTGCTGTTCATTACTTAAAACTTCTTCATAATCAATCATTTATTATTTATTACCTTTAATATACGTATCACAGAACTATTTACATTACTTTCATCCGCTTTTGTTAATAAAGTTGACAAGTTAGTCTCTCCAGCAGATATTGCCTCTAAAAGCCTATTGTCGCTATATACTTTAGCATATGTTTTCAGCATTTGAAGATAATTTTGAGGTTCACAAAATACAGTATTTGCCACAAACACTAACGCATCAATCAAATATTGTGGTATAAAAAACTTTCCATCTACTTCTTCTGATAAAAGTACTGCATTCCACCCTTTCTTATTGTGTTCTGCAATTTTTAACGCTGCATTTCCATAATCTATTACCTGTTTTTTTTCAATAGCAGTTTCTAATTCAGTAATAGTAGTTGTCTGTTTATATGACTTTCTGATTAGACGTTTCATACATTCTATATTATTAGGAACTATCTCAATTTCAAACGTGTGCTTTCCAAAAAATCCCCTAACCCAACTGCTTTGTACAGCATAATCATCGATTGCCTTTTTTCTTTCAATACCAAGTTTGTGCGCCTTATTCTCACCGGCATTTCCAACGTTAATAGGTGTATCCAAATCGGAAACAACTGCACACTTTTTTGTGATACGATCTTCATTAAATAATAAATAAACATTTTCAAAACCAACACTACCTATATTTATCAAACTAATTCCTAACTCATCAAGAGATAATCCAAAACATTTTTTTATCACTATTGGAATTAAAATTTCTTCGGCATCTCCCTCAACAAGAATAACACTTTTCGAAAATAATAATTCACTTCTCTTTACATCTAAATACCTCTCTAGATGCGTAATCTGTTTATTTGTCAAATTATTAGCAGGTTGAACTGCAACACTGTAATTCTTTTTCTTCAAAATAATATTCATCCTACTTATCCTAGAAGCAGCAGAAATGTTATCGGAATGTGTAGTTAATATTACTTGTACATCTTCAGATACCTCTATACCTGTTTTTTCAAATAATGACATTTGTATATGTTTATGAAGATGCGCTTCTGGCTCCTCAAACAACAATAGAAAATATTTTGACGGCAATTCCTCCATTTCCTTAATATATGAGTACTCCATAAGTTTTAATGCGATATAAATTATATTTGTTGAACCAAGACCTAGGCTTTCCAATGTAAATTGTGAGTTTTGATTTGATTTTAATCTCAGATTTCTAAATATATCTTTTATATCACCAGACAATTCTGATTTTAAAGCAATATCTGGTGCATATGTATTTCCTACGGATTGAACTATTTTTCTGTTAATACCATTAGAAAGTTTTTTAATTTGATCTACATTACCAATCTGATCATTGACCTGTACAATTAATCTATTCACAGATTCTTTATCAGATTCAGTGATTTTAGGTTCAATCTGCCGAAGCATTGATATAAGAGGATTGTATCTTTGGTGCATAACATTTACAGCATCCCTCAATGCATCTATATATGTAAAATCAACAAGCCTATTTCGAATGTATTCTATACCAGAATTTTTCATTGTACTTATTGATCCCATAAGAGTTTCATCTAATTTTTCTGTTAATAAATATTCTCCTTGAGAAATATTACCCACTACGCTATGATACACTTCATCGTCAAGATAATTCTTATTTGAACCATATGTAACCAAACTTATATAATCAGTTATTCGTATTTCAAATAAAGCTTTTTTCAGTTCTTCCCCATTAAGAGAAGAAATTCGTTTTCTAGTTCTTGAATTAGGTATACAAAACCAAGTAATAGATCCTTCCTTTGATGATGTTCCTGTGATATATTTTAGCACTGCTTGTTCTTCCTTTGTTGAATCCAATTCATCAAAACGAAGTGATATTATAATTATGTGTCCTCTCCAATCCCCTAATCCCTCAGAAAACCAATTTTCTGAAATTTCTTTTTCATACCATTCCAATTTCTTGTCTAAAACTAAACGAATAGCTTGCATAAGAGTTGTTTTTCCAGAGTCATTTTCTCCAATAATAGTATTTATTCCTTTTCGAAAAACAAATTTTGTGTTCTGAAAATTTTTATAATTTCTTAACTGTATTTCTTTTAGATACATTTTCCTTATCCTCACACTATGGAGCGGTAATCTCCAATTTTATTATATTTTTTGTTCTCAATTCTTTTATCTGAAATGGATTAGGTACTGTAAGAACCATTTCAACTTACTCTTTTTGCATAGATGAATACATATATTTTCCCGTACAAGTATAGCAGCCATTTTCTCATTCATCATTTTTACCATACACTACTAATTTTAATCTTCTTACACAATTTACTTAAGTTTATTTTTGTAGCTAGGTTCCATAGCCCATCGTGTGATACAGTCATGTTGTATTCCATATTTAAGGAATATAACTTTATTCTTCCACTATACTTTGATATATTTTCTGATTCCATACGCATCTTCTCCATCACTATAAAAGTGCTTTTATCTTCTCTTTATACCGTCTCCGATAATAGTCCATCGCCCTATACTCAATAACATCCTTCATCTGCTCTGCCAGCATTGGCTCTTTCACAATCTCTTCCATTTCATCCCTCAATGCCAACGCTGCTCCATCCTTTTTCACAAAGAATTCTTCTCCAGATTTTAACAGAAAGTGTACCGGCATTTTCATTATCTTTTGGATGTGGTTCTTATTCGAAATCTTGCGATATTCCTCATATGTAATCTCTTTCTCCAAATCCTTCCAGTTTGTTCCTGTAGAGAAGAATTCTTTCCAGCTTGCCAGAAGTTCTGCCTCTGACACTTCCATTCTCACATTCCCATGGTTATAAAAAGCCATCAGTACCGGCATTTTATACACCTTGCTCATGTTGGTGTTTTCCAGCAGATTTATAAAGTCTTTTCCGATTCCCTGGCAGAATCTTTTCTGCTCATCTGTGAGTTCATCCAATTCTTCCAGGTAGTTCAGATACTTTTTAAACGGATTCTCATTCGAATGTGTGACCGCCATCTGATACACATCATCATCCATATAAGTAAACAAATCCATTCTGGTTGGTTGTTTACCAAGCAATTCTTTAATCCGGAAATACTTGTTTCTAATCTGTTCTTTGATTGTCAGCTGTTTTTTATCCATTTCCGCAAACAGATCAATCAATCTCATATCAAAATCAACGAAGCAGTCATCTGGATAGTCCGTTTTGTCTGCCGGACAATAGATTTCTTTTCCTGTTTTGTTTCTCCCAGTCAGCAAATATCTGACTCTTCCCGCTTTTTCATAATTGCCGATAAAGTCCAGAACATTGAGATATTCTTTTCCCTTATTTCTGCGCAATCCTCTTCCAAGCTGCTGTAGAAATACAACCGGGGATTCTGTCGGACGCAGGAACATTATCATATCGACTGATGGAATATCTACGCCTTCGTTGAACATATCCACTGAAAAGATAACTTTGATTTCTCCATTTTTCAGTTTCTCAATCGCTTCTGCTCTGTCCATGGAAAACTCTCCATCTGCATTACTATAAATTGCTGCCGACGGAATTCCTCTTTTACCGAATTCTTTTGCCATTTCTTCTGCATGTTTTCTGGAACAGCAGAATCCTAATGCCTGCCTGGAGCCATATTTACAGTAATATTTGTAAATCAACTCATGCCTGTAAGCATTCCCGATATAAGTTCTGTTCAGTTCTTCTTCTGCATATTTTCCCTTAACTATATGTAGCTTTGTGTAGTCAGTCTCATCATAAATTCCATAGTAATGAAACGGAACCAGCATTCCCTTATTGATTCCGTCT
>SKEL01003427.1_pt1 | contig 10457 bp, 5 predicted proteins | sample 4826741 | NCBI WGS metagenome assembly SKEL01 (sample SAMN11008810, study PRJNA524170) | human gut metagenome | biome: Human fecal sample; material: Feces; isolation source: fecal sample from pouch patient p33 | host: Homo sapiens | place: Israel: Tel-Aviv | collected 2016-03-22
GTATCAGGCGGAGAACGACAAGAAAGCTCATTGCACATCCGAGCGAATATCCTTGGCATTGGGTGGTAATGGTGATAGAACTTTGTTTCTTGGCAGGAAAGATTGTCAAGGATGCAAGGGCGAAGAAAAAAAAGAAATCTGGCTAACGCCACTCATCTGCTGAGCCATGACCTTACGGCTGCCGTAGCCTGCTAAAAAGCTATGTAAATATTATTCTAAACGAATAAAAAACTTCTCAGACCCCGTAAAATGGGGGAAGAAGAGATTCTATTTTTTCCCTTAAGGGTTTTTATATTTTCCCTTAAGGAAAAAAAGATTTTTCCTTAAGGGTTTGAAAATATCTCCTTAAGGGATTTTTACGAAGCATTTATCTTGTAAAGATAAGTACAATATCGCTTATTCCATACGCTCTATCGAAGCCATCAGTACAACAGCTGTTGTGCGGTTTATAAAAGCAACAGTTCCAAAGACAGATATTATATCTTCCATCAACTACCATAATATACTTCGACAACTTCTCATATTGTTTTCAATCGCTTATCCTATTACTTACGACCGCTTATCCTATTACTTACAACAACCGACGATACTTGCCGGTATCAGTCAGCCTATTTTCGTAACTACTCAGCACCCCTATAGAAGTAACTAAGCAAACAAAAAGAGCGCACCACTATTGGTACGCTCTTTTCTAAAACTCTTCTTTTATATATACTTTATCGGTTGGCAGATTGCCATAGATAAGTATCAGTGCAATGGATATCGGCACTCTGGTCGGCAATCATCAACTTGAAGTCACCTTCCTCCAATCTCCATTTTCCATCCCAACCAACGAAGGCCAAGTCATCTGCCTTTAAATCGAAAGTTACAGTCTTGGTTTCGCCTGGCAGAAGTTCTATCTTGTCAAAAGCACGGAGGCGACGACCATCAGGAACCATACTTGCGATGAGATCGCTGCTGAACAGGAGTACACTCTCCTTGCCTGCCACACTGCCCGTGTTCTTCACATCCACGCTCACCTTGATGATGTCGCCGTGGCGGAAATCAGACTGAGAAACCTTCAGGTTGCTATATTTGTAAGAGGTGTAGCTCAAACCATATCCGAAGCCCCACTGCTGAGTAATCTTCGCATTGTAGTCGTAAGCACCTTCCATCGTACCCACTTCCTCACTCTTCTTGAAGTCATAGTTGGCGAGCGAATTGATTTCCTTAGGATAGGTGTAAGGCATCTTGCCACTGAAGTTTGACTTGCCCGATACCAAGTTTGCCAAGGCATCGCCACCCATGTTGCCAGGGATAAGGATGTTGATGATGCCCTGTGCCAATGGTTCGATGTCGGCGATGAGACGAGGACGGCCTTCATTCAGCACCAAGATGACAGGCTTGCCTGTCTGAGCCAAAGCCTTCACCAGATTGCGCTGGTTCTCTGAGAGCCAAAGGTCGGTCAGGTTGCCCGGAGTCTCTGTATAGGAGTTCTCGCCAATGCAAGCCACGATGACGTCGGCATCCTTCGCTGCAGCCACTGCCCCCGGAATCTGAGGTTCGTTCTCCTCCCAGTACTTGCCCTTCTCATTATAGGTAACACCCTGGTTCAAAATGACATTCTCCTTGCCATACTCATTGCAGAATGCCTCATAGATGGTATTGTACTTGCCGGCAAACTCATCGGCACGATGTCCCTGCCAGGTATAGCTCCATCCACCATCCAGGCAGCGCATCTGATTGGCATTAGGACCCGTGAGGAGAATCTTCTTGCCATGCTGCAAAGGAAGGATATTACCCTCGTTCTTCAGGAGCACCATACTCTCGGTAGCTCCCTCCAAGGCGAGCTTGGCAAACTCCTCGCCCCCAAACTTAGGATAATTCTTGAGTTTCTGGGTTGGGTTCTTGAAGAGGTCGAGACGGTACTTCATGCGAAGCACACGCCGACAGGCATCGTCGATGCGACTCATCGGAATCTTACCTTCCTTCACCAGTTCTACAAGATAGCCACAAGCATCACAAGAATAAGGTTCCATAATCATATCGATACCAGCATTGATGGCAATGCGGAGCGCATCCTTCTTGTCCTTTGCCACCATCTCACGAGTATAGAGATTATTGATGTCTGCCCAGTCGGTGATGAGCACACCATCCCATCCTGTCTCTTCCTTCAGCCATCCTGTCAGAATGTCCTTGTTGGCGTGCATCGGCATACCATTGACGGAAGCGGAATTCACCATCACGGTCAAGGCTCCAGCCTGCAGACCCGCCAGGAAAGGAGCAAAGTGCTTCTCTCGCAAGTCGGCAGGAGAGATATAGGCTGGCGTACGGTCTTTACCGGTCCAAGGCACACCATAGCCCATGAAGTGCTTCATTGAAGTGGCAATGTGATACTGGTCGATGTGGTTTGGGTTCTCGCCCTGGAAACCATAGACCATCGCCTTGCCCATCTCTGAACTGAGGTAACAATCCTCGCCAAAGTTCTCCCAGATGCGAGACCAACGGGCATCACGACCGAGATCAACGGTAGGACTGTAAGTCCAAGGCACGCTCACGGCACGAGTCTCATAAGCGGTAGCCTCAGCCGAACGGCGCGCTATCTCACGATTGAAGGTGGCAGCCACATTGATGTTCTGCGGGAAGAGGGTTCCGCCCTGTGTATAAGTAGAACCATGGTTCTGATCAAGACCGAAGACACAAGGGATGCCGATGCGCTTCATCGAGATCTTCTGAATCTGAGAGATATACTTCTCCCACTGCTTGGCTGTAGGAGCGCAGGTATTTGGAGCGTTGAGGATAGAGCCAATCTTATAGCGAGAAAGGATAGAATCGGTCTTGTGCTCGTCGATATAGAACACACCGTTCTTGTCATTAGCACCAAAGAGGTCGGTCACCAATTCCATCATCTGACCTATCTTTTCCTCCAAGGTGAGTTTCTTCAGGGTTTGTTCTACCTGAGCCTCAATCTTAGGATCGCTCTTGATAACCGGAACATTGGCACTGGCTGTATAAGCCAATGCCAACATTGAAATAGATAATAATATTTTCTTCATAAGCCGTAAAGGTTTGACGTTTTATGATAAAAACGGAAATCTTTCTAATATTTTATTCAATAGTTACTTTCTTTACTGTATAACCGTCACCCACGAGGAGGAGACCATTCTGCTCTGTCAAGAGTTGGATAGACAAGTCGGTCAGTTCAAACTCCCATTTAGCAGGTCCATTCACCATGATGTCGCCACGCTCTGGGTCGCCCTTACCAGTAAGGATGTTGTTCCACCAAGCTGTAGCAGCGGTACCCTGACCGTTTCCATCCACATAAACACGGAGAATAGTACCCGCCTTCACCTTTGAGAGGAAGGTATCCTTCAAGGCTTCGAATGGTGTACCCCATGTCACGGCAAACTCACCTTCCCAGATGGTGTTCTCCATAGATGGGCGAGCCTCGGTGGTTACCTTGATGGTACCGCAAGGGAACTGTACACCACTGCCATCTACCAATGTAATGTCGTAATCGCCATTGGCGAGGTCGGAAGGAGCAGTAACTTTCAATGCTGTACCCTTATCGAGGACTTCGAAGGCAGCCTCCTTACCAGCAATGAGTACTTTCTTAACGAGATCCAGGTTCTTGCCCTTGTGGATGGTTGTAGTTTTTCCCGGAGCTACCCAAAGCTCGATGACATTGGTACCCAAGGCTGGATCATCGGCAGCAGGAGTCACGGTAACTTTCAAGGTGCGGGATGTGCTCTTGCCCTTGGTGGTGGTTGCCACAATCTTCAGTTCATGATTACCTAAAGGCAAAGTCTGGTCGATGGTGGTACCTTCATAAATCTGATTGCCGTCGAGCAACCATGTCACAGTAGTGTAGTGAACAGGAGTCACCCTGATTTCCAACTTATAATTAGTCTTGCGGTCTATCTTGGAATCAGCCAAGTCGGTGTTCAAGATACGTGGATTGTCATCTTCGCTGACAGTGAAGTATGGTTCATCGTCAGAAGAGCAAGAAGACAAGGTAGATGTACCAGCCAGTGCGAAACCCACGGCTAAGAGCATCATCATAGCCTTCAAGACTTTTCCCTTATATTGTTTCATTGTCTTATTCATAATTAATTATTCTATTCTATTGTCCTATAAGACTTAACATTTAACACTTAACATTAAACACTACTTGCTATATCCCTTTCCGAATGGAGGATTGAAGTCTGGCTGAAGGTTTACATCAGCCTTGTCCCACCAGAGGCGCTTGTGCCAGTTGTCTGTACCACCCATGCGGTCGATGGCAGCCTTGTAGTTGGCATTGTTGTACTGAGCTTCCAACTCAGGATACTGCAAGCGGACAGGCATTGACCAATCGGGATCCGTATAAGTGAAACCATTCTTGGTCAAGCGGTCACGATTCAAGATGGCAGGATAGTCTGAGCGGCGCATGTTAGCCCAACCCTCAGAAGGGTTCATCATGTGGAGAATCCAAGCCTGGGTGTTGATGGTCTCCTTAGGATTGTCACCCAACTTGTTGTTGGCAAGGAACTCATTGATCTCATCCTCAGAAATTTTGTTGGACGTGAGATAATAGTTGTTGAGCAACTCCATGCTGGCACGAACACCAGCCTCGTAGTGACTCTCTGCATCACCACCACCTACATTCCAACCCTTGGTTGCAGCCTCAGCCTTGAGGAACTCTACCTCAGCATAGCTCATCAAGTCGCCAGGACAAGAAGGCATCTCGAAGTCGATGTTCAGGCAAGGACGACTAGCTCGGGCTATATAATCAGAGTTGGCATAAGTGTTCTCGTCTATCTCTGCATACTTCTTCAAAGTAGGAAGGTCATCCAACGTAGCTGGATTCATCCAGTCTGTGTACCAGGCTGCACCAGGGTTGCAAGGCTCCTCACCGAGGTTCTTGCTCTGGAAGTAAGCCAGGAAATCATCGGTCAAGTCGATGTTCTGCTCCTTATCTGGCTTCACCTGACTACGCTTGATATTGTAGTAGTGACGGCAGATGCGATAGAGACGAGGGTCGTGGGTATTCTGCAACTGATAGAACAAGGTAGAGCTTATCATGGTAGGCGATGTGGCATCCTGACCATAGAGAGTCTCGCTCAATGCATTGGCACGGAAATCATAATCATTGGCACCATCATAATATGTATAAGGTGCATCAGCATACTTGATATAAGCATCATCTGCTGCACTGGCGATGGCACCGGCAGCTACAGCCTTCTCAAACTCCTCCTTTGCCTTCTGTGGATTAACATCGGAAATGCGCATGGCATAGCGCATACGGAGTGCATTGGCATACTTCTTCCACTGAGCTACATCACCACCCATGCTGGTGACATCACCAGAAATGTGGTCGGTACCTGTGCCAAGCTGCTTCTCGCAAGCGTCAAGTTCATCGAAGAACCAGTTATAGAGTTCCTCTACGGTATCATACTTAGGGTTGGAGATACCTGAGATATAACCCAGACCTGCCTCCGAACAAGGCACGTCACCGTAGATATCTGCCAAAACTGCCGTGATATAGACACGATGGATACGAAGTGCTGCATTCAAGTTTGCCTTGTCAGCAGAATTGTGGATGGCATCCACAAGGTTCTTGATACTGATTTCATAATAGCGGTCCCAAACTCGACGGGACATATCATCTTCTCTGAAATTAGAACCAGCGTAATTGGTTACATTCCAACCACCAGCGAAATACTGCGGAAAACCAGTTATATAGTTACGGTAGGTATCCATCAGACTGAAATCACCGTAAGTCTGCAACAAAGCTGTTGTCAACTGTGCGTTAGGGTCGAGCTCGCTCACCTTGGTCTTGTCGGTATTGATGTTGCTCAAGGTTTCATCTGAGCAAGAAGTCATCGCAGTGCCGGTTGCCATCAGGGCGAAAGCCATCATCAGGCTGCTCTTACCTATATATTTCTTGATTATATTGTTCATTTTCTTACCTTATTATATATTAGAACTCTTCTAAAGAAATTGATTCATTTTTTCGAGACTAGAACTTCACGTTCACGTTCAAACCATAACTCTTGCGAGATGGCAGGGAACCATATTCCAGACCGAGACCTGAGGTGTTGTAGCTGGAGTCTGGGTCGATGTTAGGAATGTTCTTCCAAACAATGAATGGGTTACGAGCCACGAAGGATACGGTCAAGCCCTTGACATACTTGCCTAGGATGCTCTCTGGGAAGGTATAGCCGAAAGTAATCTCACGACACTTCACGTAAGAGTTGTCGTAAATGAAGGCACTCTGCACACCATTTGCCACATGCTTCCAGTAATCTTCAGGGTTCACGGCGATGTCGTTCTTGCGATAAGTACCGTCGCCATTGTCGATGACACCATCTACGACAAATCCCTTGCAGTTACCTGCTTCACGCCATGCGGCAAGGTCCATACCCGAAGCCTTGCGAGCCTCCTCAGAAGTGTACCACTCCTCACGGCCTGCCAATGTTCCCTTTGCCTTACCTGTCTGGTATGCAGAACGCATGGACATAGAGTAGATGTCGGCACCTACCTTCACATCGAATGCAGCAGAGAGGCGGAAGTTCTTGTAGCTGAAGGTTGAGTAGAAACCACCTGTCCAGTCCCAAGTAGAGTTGCCGATGGTCTTGACCTTCTGGTCAATCTTTGGAAGACCAGTAGCTGCATCGACAACCACCTGTCCCTTGTCGTTGTAGAGGAAGTCGTGTCCACGGATAGCTCCATAGTTCTCGCCAACCTGAGCACCTACTGATACACCGCACCATGTGGCCTTGGCAAGCTCAAAATAGTCCATGCCATCTACGAGCGACTTCACCTTGTTGGTATTCTTCGAGAAGTTGACACCCAAGTCCCAAGCGAAGTCCTTGATCTGCAAGGCACGGGCATTGAGGGCAATCTCGACACCCTGGTTCTGAATCTCACCGGCATTGATGAGGCGGTAAGCATAGCCAGAGGTGGTGGTTGAAGCCAAGCTCAAAATCTGGTCCTTGGAGTTCTGGTTGTAATAGGTGGCATCCAAGCCCAAGCGTCCGTTGAGGAACTTCATCTCCAAACCTACCTCGTAAGAACCAGTCATTGTAGGCTTCAAATCCTTGTTTGGCTGTGTAGAGTTGGCTATCATACCGATGGTATACCCCGAGTAGCTGTACTTGCCCGTGGTATAGTTGAGTGCCAACAGGTATGGATCGGTATCGCTACCTACCTTTGCCCAAGATGCGCGAATCTTACCGTAATTGATGAACTTCTTGTTCTTGATAAACTCAGAGAAAACCAAGCTACCAGATACAGAAGGATATATATATGTATTATTGCCCGAAGGGAGCGTAGAAGACTTATCTCCACGGAGTGTTCCCTCCAGATAGTAAGTATGCTTGTAGCCGAGGCTCGCGCTGGCATAGAGAGAACTGATCTGCTTCTTATACATGCTCTCGCGAGTATTCTGCTCCTGATAGTTCATGATGTTCTTGATGCCATTCATCTGCTGGTTGAGACCGACGTTGGTAGTGGTCTTGTTGTTCACCTTGAAGATGTTACCACCAGCGGTAGCGTTGACATCGAAGTCGCCCCATGAGTTGTTGTAGAGGGCGAGTATCTCGGCGTTGAATGTGCGGTTGTTGAAGATTTGGTCGGTAAGCTTTCCGGCAGGAGTTCCAGGAGTTGTCTTGGCGATGAAGTCCTCGAAGTTCATGCTGTTGATATCGGTACCGATGGTACCCTGCAGCTTGAGGTGCTTGTCGATGTTCCAGATGGCCTTACCCGTAAAACGGAACACGTCCTTGTCGGATGTATTGCTGTTCTTATAGAGATCCCAGTATGGGTTCTTGTTATACTGGTCGTTACCATTCCAGTTGGAGTAGTTGCCGTCGGCATCCTCATAGTGCTTCAACCAAGCCTGGTCATAGGTACCCGCCAGGGTCATGAGGTTCTTACCCACGTTGCTCTGAGAGTCACCAAGGGCAGGACGGTTCTTCACCTTCTCACGAGTATAGTTGGCGGTGAAGTCGAAGTCAACAGGACCTGCTGAGGTATTCACACGGAGGTTGAAGTTGTCACGACTCATATTGGTGTTAGGCAGGATGTCCTTGTTGCGCATATCGGTAACAGAGAAACGCATACCCGTCTTACCGGAATTAACTGAGAGGATGGCAGAGTTCTGGGCGGTGAAACCTGTGCGGAAGAAATCGGAGGCGTTGTTAGGGTGCATCAGGAAAGGACGCTCCTCGCCATCGAAATACTTGAACATGAAGTCATCTGCCTTGGGACCCCAACTTGAGTTCGTACCAGAAGTGCTCGAATTAGGAAGCTCGCCATTGTAGCCAGCGCCATATATCTCCTGGATGTCGTCCCATTTAGCCAACTGGGTATCGATAGTATAAGAACCATTGTACTCCACGGAAATCTTATCCTTCTCCGCCTTCTTGGTCGTAATCAAGATAACACCATGAGAAGCACGGCTACCATAGAGGGCAGAGGCAGCAGGACCTTTCAATACGGTCATCGTCTCGATGTCGTCAGGATTGATGGCAGAGATACCATCACCGAGGTCATAACCACCAGCTTCACCAGCACTGCCAAAGTTGGTATTATCCAAAGGCACACCATCCACCACGTAAAGAGGCTGGTTATTGCCTGCCATTTCTGTATTACCACGAAGAAGCACGCGGGTAGAACCAGAAGCACCGCCAGCGGTGTTCTGCACAACGAGACCAGCCACCTTACCTGAAAGAGAGTTGATGACGTTGGTTTCCTTCGCCTTGGTGAGTTCCTCACCTTTAACCTCCTCCAAGCCATAGCCCAAAGCCTTGCGGTCGCGCTTGATACCAAGGGCGGTAACAACAACCTCATTCAAGGCCTTACCATCCTCTTGCATCGTGATTTTCATGCTATTAGCAGCTTTCACGGTCATCGTCTTGTAACCGATGTAGCTCACTTCGAGCGTTGCTCCAGGCTTGCAGTTCAACGTAAAGTTACCATCTATATCGGTAACGGCACCGTTGGTTGTACCAGCCACCTTCACGCTAGCGCCAATCAAGGTTTCGCCAGTGGCATCCACCACTGTACCCTTGATGCCTTGGTTCTGCTGAACGCTCATCGCTGCATTGTTCATCTGGGCAGCGAGAATGGCAGAAGCAGGCATCCACATCAAACCTGCACCAAGCAGGCCGAGAAACATAGTTTTCTTTCTCATAATTGATATTTTTGTTTTTAGTTTAACATTATTCTTTCCCAAAGATTCCTTCGAGAATCCAAGGAGCATTCACCTTCATACTCTTGAAACGGTCGAAGATGCCATACTTCTCAGAGCCGTTGCCGAAGTGGTTGTTGTCCCAAACGAAAGTAGAGAAGCCTCGTTTGCGAGCCTCCGTAGTCAAGAACTTACAGTAGTAGGTCATGTTTTCATGCACTTTCTCTGAGTTTGACTTATAGTGATCGGTTACTCCCCACTCTCCTATTACGATACCCAGTCCTTTGTTGCTCCAGGTATTCACCGCCTTGTCGAAGAAATCCGTCATCGTCTTCTCGTTTTCTGCAGGTATCTTGCCAGCATCCTTGTAGGCATCACCCCAGTAATCGTAGGTGCAATCGCCGGCGTAGCTCCATGGCTGATAGTAGTGAAATTCCACACTCATATAGTTGTTGCCATTGCCTTCGGCATCCTTCGGAATGATGAAATCTCCATTCTCTATGCCAAACCATGGGTTACAAACGTAAGTCTGTAAGATGAGGTGGCGCTTGGCATTGTTGCCGCCTGTGGCACGAACCATATCCACGAATATCTGATTGTAAGCATTCTGCACTTCGAGGTTCTCGGCAGTAGGCTTGCCCCAGTTGTCCCTGATGTGAACCTCATTGGTACCGGCGAAAGCCAAGCGACTGTCATAATTGGCAAACTCAGAGGCGATATTCATCCAGAGAAGCGCAAGCTTCTGGCAGTTTTCTTCCTTATATTGATAGGTAGGACGACCTTCGAGCCATTTTTCATGATGCACATTGATGATAACCTTCAAACCGTTGTCGAGACACCAGCCCACTACCTCCTTGATACGAGCTATCCAAGCCTTGTCGATGCTCATCGCCTGAGCGTTGGTAATGTGGCACTGCCAACGGATTGGAATACGGATGGCATTGAAACCTGCCTTCTTCACGGCTTGTATCATCTTCTTGGTAACAACGGGATTGCCCCAGGCTGTCTCAGCATGGATGGAACCATCAGGGTTGCCAATCTGCATCGACTCCCCATCCTGTCCAGGAGCTGAGCACTCGAATTCATTGCCGAGATTCCAACCTACTACATCCTTGTTCCATTGCTGGGCGGTAGGAATCGATTCGCTTGCATCAGGTGTATCCACCAAAGGACTAGCACTGCAAGAAAATGCAGTAAACATACTTGCAAATAGCAAGCAGATTTTCAAAAAGTTCCTATTCATTATTAAATTTTTAAACCTAGTTTATAGTTGCTGTTTATCTTATTGTTTATTCTTTGCGAGTTA
>SKEL01003435.1_pt1 | contig 10434 bp, 8 predicted proteins | sample 4826741 | NCBI WGS metagenome assembly SKEL01 (sample SAMN11008810, study PRJNA524170) | human gut metagenome | biome: Human fecal sample; material: Feces; isolation source: fecal sample from pouch patient p33 | host: Homo sapiens | place: Israel: Tel-Aviv | collected 2016-03-22
ATTGAGAGCGTTGTTCATGACAACGAGGAAAAACAGCGAGGCGAGGGCGACGTAAAGCGATGCACCGAGGCTCAAAATAATGATGATGGTGTTGGAAATCAGGTTGCCCGCCACCGGAATCAGGCCGACGATAAAGGCGATGATCAGGACGGTCATTTTAAACGGCAGCTCAACACCGAACAGCGGTAAAACCAAGTAAAGGTACAGGCCGGTCAGGAAGGTGTCGATCAGCGAGATTTTGACTTGGGCGAGGAACACGCGCTCAAAGCTGGTTTCAAAATTGACGATGCGCCGCATCAATTCGGCTTTAAACAGCGGCATTTTATGGCGGTTTTTGCGCATTTCCAGGCGGTGGAAACTGAGCATGGCGCCGATGATGATGCCGATGAGGATGTACACGAAGGACGTGATGCTGTTTTTACTGATACGGGTCAGCGCGGCGCGGTATTCTTCAATCAGCTTGATTGCCGAGGCTTTGATTTCGGCCATATTGTTGGGCAGCATATTGAGAATGGCCGCAGGCAGGTCTTGGCTGTTTTTTGTGTCTTCCAAAATCGCCGCCAGCTTGGCCAGCATAAAGCCGACGTGGCCGCCATGTATCAGGTGGTAAATGCCCAAAGACATCATCGTGATGATGCTGAATACGATGGCCAGCGTCAGCGTGGTGGAAATCAGATTGATATTGTGCGCATTAAGCGATTTATGCAGCCGCGTGTTGCGCGGTAAAACACGGCGGCGGAGTTTGAGGATGACGCCGTTGGTGCGCGTAATAAAGATATAGGTCAGGATAACCGACAGCAGCAGCGGCAGAAAATGGTAGTGCAAGACAATCAGCAAGGCCAAGCCCATCAGGATATAGGAAGCGTTGCGGAAAGTCGGGTTGTCGGCGTGGGAAGAGAGTAAGGACATGTGAAGCCAATAAGGTAAAAAGCAAAAAAACAGGTCAGGCCGTCTGAAAAATCATGTTCAGACGGCCTAACTTAATGACAGTGATTAGTCGTGTAATGAGGCCGCGTGTACCGTGTTTTCCAACAAAGTGGCAATCGTCATCGGGCCGACGCCGCCGGGAACAGGCGTAATCATGGATGCGCGTTCTTTAGCGACATCAAACTCCACGTCGCCGCACAGGCTGCCGTCGTCCAAGCGGTTGATGCCCACATCGATAACGACTGCGCCGGGTTTGACCCATTCGCCTTTAACGAAATTCGGAATGCCTACGCCGACCACCAAAATATCTGCGGCGGCAACTTCATCGGCAAGGTTTTGCGTGGCGCTGTGGCAAATGGTTACCGTCGCGCGGGACAGCAGCAATTCCAATGCCTGCGGGCGGCCGACAATATTGGATGCGCCGACGACGACGGCTTTTTTGCCTTTCGGGTCGATGCCGTAGGCTTCCAACAAAGTCATCACGCCTTTGGGTGTGCAAGGGCGCATCAGCGGCATTTTGACGACCAGGCGGCCGACGTTGTAAGGGTGGAAGCCGTCCACATCTTTATGCGGCTCGATACGCTCCAAAACCGCTTGGCTGTCGATGTGTGCCGGCAGCGGCAGTTGCACCAAAATACCGTCGACGGCAGGGTCGCCGTTCAATTCGTCCACCAGTTTCAGCAAATCGTCTTGCGTGGTTTCAGACGGCAGCTCGTAAGAGCGCGATTCGATGCCGCTTTTTTGGCAGGCCAGTTTTTTATTGCGTACATAAACCGCGCTGGCAGGGTCGTCGCCAACCAATACCACCGCCAAGCAAGGCGTGTGCAAACCTTTTTCCTGACGCGCTTTTACCGCCTGCGCGACCGCCTCGATGCGTTGCTGGGAGATTTTTTTTCCGTCTATAAGTTGTGCAGCCATGATTTTTCCTCCTCAATAGGGATAAATATTGCGTTTAAATTATCGCATTTTTCAGACGGCCTGACACAAAAGAGTGGCCCTGATTGCGAAACATAAAAATAAATAACGATTAAAAATAATAAGATAATCAAAAAATGAAAAAATAAAGCAGAGTGGATGTTGACCGGGCTGAAAAGGGTCTGTATAGTTCAGGTCTTCAGTCGGGGCGTAGCGCAGCCCGGTTAGCGCATCTGCTTTGGGAGCAGAGGGTCGTGAGTTCGAATCCCACCGCCCCGACCACAAAATTCTTCGCACGAATCGGCATGAGCGCCCGTAGCTCAACCGGATAGAGCACCGACCTTCTAAGTCGGGGGTTACAGGTTCGATTCCTGTCGGGCGTGCCAATTTTTACGGTGGCTGTAGCTCAGTTGGTAGAGCCCTGGATTGTGATTCCAGTTGTCGTGGGTTCGAGCCCCATCAGCCACCCCAGATGAAAGCCTGCATATTGTATGCAGGCTTTTTTCCATTTATACCCGAATTTTACTTCAGATTTAATTGGGTTTCAAAAAAGTATTTATCAAACCGTTTCATCATGGCATCGGCAAAAATAGCATTTGCTGTGTTATCAAATATCAATGAATACGCAGTCAAGCCCGAATATTGTACCGTTCGGTATCTTTTTATGGCGTTTCGCCGTTATCCTTTATAATACCCCGATTATTTTCTGTTTCATTCCCAAAGGAACCGCATCATGTCCGAATGGCCAGCTCCAGAATTCGAATCTAAAATCTGTCCGCCCGAAAAGCTGGCGGAGCGTTTGGCGGCATTGCCCCGTCCGCTGGTGTTTACCAATGGCTGTTTCGATATTCTCCATAGGGGCCATGTAACCTATCTGGCGCAGGCGCGATCGGCCGGTGCGGCTTTGGTGTTGGCATTGAATACCGATGCTTCGGTGCGCCGGCAGGGCAAGGGGGACGACCGTCCGATTAATCCTTTGGAAAACCGCGCGGCAGTGGCAGCGGCATTGGCCAGTGTGGATTTGGTCACATGGTTTGATGACGACACGCCGGCCGCGTTGATTGAAATGGTCAAACCCGATGTATTGATTAAAGGCGGCGATTGGCCTGTGGATAAGATCGTCGGTGCGGCTGAGACGTTTGCGCGTGGCGGCAAAGTATTTTCGATTCCGTTTTTACACCAGACTTCGACCACCAAAACTTTGGCGAAAATCCGCGAAGCCGGAGGAGGCGAATGACGGATTTGAACAGCCGCCATTGGGCTTTGCTCGCCGCGCTTTCAGACGGCCTGCCGCAACACGTTTCTCAGTTGGCGCGAGTGGTCGGTATGAAGCCGCAACAATTAAACGGATTCTGGCAGCAGATGCCGGGCCATATCCGCGGTTTGCTGCGCCAGCACGACGGGCAATGGCGCTTGGTGCGCCCTTTGGCTGTGTTTGCCGAAGAATCTCTGCAACAAATGGCTGGGAAACAGGGTTTTCGTGCGCAGTTGAAACACGAATGTTCGTCCAGCAATGACGAAATCATGGCATTGGCGCGCCAGTCGGCAGATTTGGCGCATAAGGCCTTGTGTGTGGCGCATTTCCAAACCAAGGGCCGCGGACGGCAAGGGCGAAGCTGGGTCAACCGACAGGGCGAATGCCTGATGTTCAGCTTGGGCTGGGCGTTTGACAAGCCGCAGTATGAGCTGGGTTCGCTGGCGTTGGTGGTGGCATTGGCTTGCCGACGCGCGCTTGCCGATATCGGTTTGGACGTAAATATCAAGTGGCCGAACGATTTGGTCGTGGCCAACGATAAATTGGCCGGTATTTTGATTGAAACGGCGCGGGTAGAGAATAAGACTGTCGCCGTCATTGGCATTGGCATTAATTTTGTATTGCCGAAAGAAGTTGAAAACGCCACTTCCGTGCAGGCCTTGTTTCAGACGGCCTCTAAGCAGGGCGTAAGCGTCAAAACCTTATTGAATGCGGTATTGGCGCAACTCGATGCGCTGTTGAACGAATACGCGCAAAACGGATTCGCGTCATGTGTCGGCGAATACGATGCCGCCAACCGCGACACGGACAGGCCGGTATTGCTGCTTCAGGAAGGGCGCGTTGTTCACGAAGGCGTAGTTAAAGGCGTGGATGCGCAAGGCGCGTTGCGTTTGTTGACGGACAAGGGCGAAAAAACCATTGTCAGCGGCGAGATCAGCTTGCGTCCGGATAACCGCCCGGCACAACCTGCCGCCACCAAGCCGGAACGCTTTTTGCTGCTGGACGGCGGCAACAGTCAGTTGAAATGGGCGTGGGTGGAGAACGGCACATTTACCGAAGTCAGCCGCGCACCGTATCGTGATTTGGCCCAGCTGGGCGAAGAATGGCTGCAATTTGCCGATGACGATGTGAAGATTGTCGGTTGCGCCGTGTGCGGTTCGGTAAAAAAAGCGATGGTAGAAGAACAATTAACCCGTCCGGTCGAATGGCTGTCTTCCATGCCGCAGGCTTTGGGTATCCGCAACCATTACCGCCGCCCTGAAGAACATGGCTCCGACCGTTGGTTTAATGCGCTGGGCAGCCGTCGCTTTACGCAAAACGCCTGCGTCGTCGTCAGCTGCGGCACCGCCGTAACCACCGACGCGCTGACGGAAGACAATCATTATCTCGGTGGCACCATCATGCCCGGTTTCCACTTGATGAAAGAGGCGATGGCGCTCAAGACTGCCAACCTCAACCGCCCCATCGGCAAGGTATATCCGTTCCCAACCACAACGCCGAACGCCATTGCCAGCGGCATGATGGATGCCGTTTGCGGCGCGTTGATGATGATGCATGGCCGTCTGAAAGACAAAACGGGCGAGGGTAAACCGGTCGATATTATTATCACGGGTGGCGGCGCGGCCAGAGTCGTGCAGGCGTTGCCGGAGTCATTCGTTCATGACAATCAAGTGAAAATCGTCGATAATCTCGTGATTCACGGGCTCTTGCATTGGATTGCCCATCGCAACGGACAATAAAAAGGAAAACGCATCATGAAATGGCTGTTTGCGGTCTTGGTCGCACTTAACATCATTGTTTTTGGCAGCATGGTTGCCTATCGGACACAACATAAAACCGCCAAACCCGAATCTGCTTTGGAAGGCGGTACGCACGAATTATTGCGCCCGTCTTCTTTGGAAGCGCCCAAAGCCGAGCCGCAGCAGGCATCGCAACCCGATTGGGTGGCGGATGAATCAGACGGCCTGATTATGGCAGAACCTGAATCCGAAGAAGCAGAAGCCTTGCGTAAAAAGCAAGAAGCGCAGCAGTTGAAAGAGAAAAAAGAAAAAATGCGCCGCGAGAAAGAAGCGCAAGAACGCCGCGCCGCCGAAGAAGAGATGGACGCGGCCGGCGTGGAACGCTTGTGTACCAGCAGCGCCACCGTAGTGATGGATGAAGACGATTACCACCGCATCAAAGGCCTGTTGGGCAAATGGCCTCATGCGGCCAGCCGCAGTATCGAAAAACGCAACGGCGCATCCGGTGGCGAGACTGCTTCCAAAACCTTCCGCGTGGTTTTGCCTGCCGACGGCGATACCTCCGCCCAGCTTGATGCCTTGGGCAGCCGCGGCTTTAGCGGCAGCATTCACAACGGTGAAATCAGCATTGACGTAACACGCAGCCGCTCTTCCGCCCAAGTTTTGATTTCACGCTTGTCCAGCGCAGGTTTCGGCGGCGCGCGCATTGTCGAACAGGAAGACAGAAGCGCACCCGATACCGGTTTGAGCGTGGCGCGCATGACCGTGGTCTTCATGGCGGTCGACGAGCGCGATGCCCAAGACATCAGAAACATTGTCGGCCGTTATGGCAAATTGAACATGAAAACCTGCCGATAATCAGGCCTATTCGGTTTCAGACGGCCTGATCAGCAGCCGGCCAAGCCTGATAAACCAAGCGACACAAAACACGAAACCCACTGTATCGGCAGTGGGTTTCATGTTTTTCGGTTTTGAGTATCTGATATAAAGGGGAACAGGTATGTTTCGTATATGCGCACTCCGAGTATCAAGAGATAATGGGGAAGAGGGGGATAAAATCTGTCGTTTAATGGCTCGGATTAGGACGTCTTCCGAGTGGTTTTGATTATACGCTAATAATAACTATTATCAATAGCAAAATTAAAAAAATAATGGGTTTTGTTGTAATGATTTGTTTTGTATGGGAATTAAATTGCGGTATTGGCTTTGCCATGATTGAAAAGGCCGTCTGAACGTCAAACAAACAGGCCAGTTAAAATAGGATAAGGCAAACATTTCGCCCCTATATTTCAGACGGCCTTTTGATTTGTTTCAATCACTCATAAACCCAAGCAATCAACATATCCAAAGCCATATAAAATACCGTATAATCAAGGCCAAATTAACTTTGCCTGCTTGTCGGGCCGTCTGAAAAATTATGCAACAAACCTACGCCGCGGTACAGCGAGATTTGCTCGAAGCCAACCATCTTTCCCCCGATTTGCTCGCCCAAAGCCTGAGCATTATCGGCGCCAACCATGTCGATTATGCCGACATCTATTGTCAGCGCACTGCCTATGAAAGTTGGCATTTGGAAGAAGGCATCGTCAAATCGGGCAGCTTTCAAATCGATCAGGGCGTGGGCGTGCGTGCCGTTTCGGGCGATAAAACTGCTTTTGCCTACGCCGACAGCCTGTGTATCGATTCGATCAACCGCTCTGCCAAAGCAGTGCGCGTGATTGGTGCGGCCGGTGGTGAGGCCAGCGTCAAAGCGCCGACACCTGCCTACGGCAAGCCTGTCCACATGGCGATTGACCCTATTGCCAGCCTCGATTCCGCTGCCAAAGTCGCTTTGTTGAACAAAGTCGAAACGCTGGCCAAAGCCGCCGATCCGCGTATCGTGCAAGTGATGGCCGGTTTGACCTGCGAATACGACATGGTGTACATCGCCCGTCTGGACGGTAAACACGCTGCCGATATCCGCCCGATGGTGCGCATGAACGTTACCGTCATTGCCAAGCAGGGCGAGCGTCGCGAGCAGGGTAGCGCGGGCGGCGGCGGGCGTTATGATTTGGCGTATTTCGATGAAAACTTGGTTTGTCGGTTTGTCGATGCCGCCGTCAAACAAGCGCTGACCAACCTCGAATCCCGTCCTGCGCCTGCCGGCGAAATGACCGTTGTTTTGGGCAACGGCTGGCCGGGTGTGTTGTTGCACGAAGCGGTCGGACATGGTTTGGAAGGCGATTTTAACCGTAAAGAAACCAGCGTTTTCTCCGGCCGTATCGGTGAGCGTGTGGCCGCCAAAGGAGTTACTGTCGTTGATCAAGGCGATATTGCCGATAGACGCGGCTCGCTCAATATCGACGACGAAGGCAATGAAACCCGCCGCACCGTATTGATTGAAGACGGTATTTTGGTCGGCTATATGCAGGACGAAACCAACGCCCGCCTGATGGGCACGCAATCGACCGGCAACGGCCGACGCGAAAGTTACGCTTCCGCGCCTATGCCGCGCATGACCAATACCTTTATGGAAAACGGCGGCTATGAGCCGGAAGAAATCATCGCCTCCATCGACAAGGGCATTTACGCCGTCAACTTCGGCGGCGGACAAGTCGACATTACCAGCGGCAAGTTCGTGTTCAGCGCATCCGAAGCGTGGTGGGTGGAAGGCGGCAAGCTGCAATATCCTGTCAAAGGCGCGACCATTATCGGCAACGGCCCCGAAGTGCTGAAACACGTTTCCATGATAGGCAACGACACTGCGCTCGACAGCGGCATCGGCGTCTGCGGCAAAGAAGGGCAGAGCGTTCCTGTCGGTGTCGGACAACCGACCCTGAGGATTGATGCCGGACTGACCGTCGGCGGTAGCGAGATTTAAACGGCAGGCCGTCTGAAAGGTTTTCAGACGGCCTTTTACATTAGGATAAAACCATGCAGGAACAGAATCGGAAATCAAGTTTTCCCATAGTGATGTTGCTGGTGTCGGTTGCCCTGTGGATAGCATCTTTGTCCAATGTTGCATTTTATTTGGGCAATCATGAAAGCATGAAGGGTTTGACCGTTTTGATTTTGGGGTCGATATTTGCTTCTTTGGATATCAGATATTGTGCGGCCTATGCCAATTATGTTTGGTTGGCGGCCATTGTGTTGCTGGCGTTGCGGAAGAAGGTCGTGCCTGTCCATGCAGCACTTTGGGGCTTGGCGCTGGTGGCTTTCAGTGTGAAAGCCGTACACGTAGATGAAGCAGGGAATACATCGGATATTGTGCGCTACGGTGCAGGATTTTATTTGTGGTATGCCGCATTTGCGGTTGCCACCATCGGCACGTTTGCCGGAAAGAATAAGGAAAGAAAAGCCACAATGATGGCAGATGGGACGAAAAATGACGCTTGATGAATGGCTGCGCCAATCGGCACTGCCCAAAAATGAAGCGCGGATGTTGTTGCAATATGCGCTGGGTTATACGCGTGCGCAGCTGGCGACACGCGGTACGGACGATTTGGCAGACTCCGCCCTGCAAACCTTGGAGGCTTTGGCCCAACGCCGTCTGAAAGGCGAACCGATGGCCTATCTGTTGGGCGAACGCGAATTCTACGGACGACGCTTTGCCGTCAATCCCCATGTGCTGATTCCACGCCCTGAAACCGAGCATTTGGTGGAAGCTGTGCTCAAACACTTGCCGCCGCAAGGCCGTGTGTGGGATTTGGGAACGGGCAGCGGCGCCATTGCCGTGACCGTCGCGCTTGAACGCGTTGATGCCGATGTTCGCGCATCTGACATCAGCGTCGGTGCTTTGGATATTGCCCGTCAAAATGCGGCCGAATTGGGTGCAAAAGTCGAGTTTGCGCAGGGTTCGTGGTTTGATACCGACAGGCCGTCTGAAGGCAGATACGATGTGATTGTTTCCAATCCGCCGTATATCGAGGACGGCGATGAACATTTATCGCAAGGCGATTTGAGGTTTGAACCGCAAAACGCGTTGACCGACTTTTCAGACGGCCTCAGCCATATCCGCCACATTACCCAAGAAGCCCCCAAATACCTGAAAGCCAACGGCTGGCTGCTGTTTGAACACGGCTATGACCAAGGCGAAGCAGTGCGGAACATTATGTTGGAGAGCGGTTTTGCCGAAGTGGCAACCGAACAGGATTTGGCAGGATTGGACAGGGTCACGCTGGGGCGTTTGCCTGCTTAGTGGGCATGGTTTGTCGGAATATAAAAAAAGGGCGTGTCGATCACGCCCTTTTGGTTTTCTGGTTTAGCTGTTCAGACGGCCTGGTTTAACGCCAAGCAGCGACAAACTCCGCCCAGTGTTGTTTTTCTTCGGCTTGTGCAGCCAGATAATGTTTGATGCGTTTGATTTCGACTTCGTATTCGTCGGCATCGAGCGCGCCGCTCATCATGCGAAAGCGTTGATACATGAGATAGGTATTGGCTGCATCGGTTTCGCAATAGTCGCGGATGTCTTTCAGACGGCCTGCATGATAAGCATCCCAAACCTTGCTGCCGTCCATGCCCAGTTTGCCGGGAAAGCCGCAGAGTTTGGCCATATCGTCCAAAGGCACGCTGGCGCGCGGTTGGTAGAGGGCGAGCAAATCCATCAGGTCGCAATGGCGGGTGTGGTAGCGGTTGATGTAGTTGTTCCACTTAAAGTCGCGGCTGTCGCCAAAGTCGCCGTCGCCCATGTCCCAATAGCGGGCGGCGCTGATGCCGTGTATCAGGGCGCGGTAGTGGAGGACGGGCAGGTCGAAACCGCCGCCGTTCCAGCTGACGAGTTGCGGCGTATAGTTTTCGATGACCTCGAAGAACTTGGCAATCATGACTTCTTCGCTGTCTTCGGGATCGCCGATGGTGCTGACGCGGATTTTGTCTTGCCCCCAGCGCATACAGCAGGAGATGGCGACGACTTGGTGCAGATGGTGTTGCATAAAGTCGCTGCCGGTTTTGGCACGGCGTTGCTGTTGGGCAAACAGGACGACTTCGTTGTCGGGCAAATCGGCAGGCAAATCGTAAAGCTGGCGGATGCCGTTTACGTCGGGAATGGTTTCGATGTCGAAGGTGAGTATCGGAGTCATGGCGTGATCGGGTTGGATAAGGGATGATGTCATTGTGGCATGACGGCGCAGATAAAAAAAGAGGCAATCCCCCACAGGATTGCCCCAATACCTCAAATCAGAGATTTACGCTTCACAAACAATACAGGCTTTCACCTGCGGCTTTACAGATGCAGCTCAACTCTGCATCGGTAAACTTTCATTTCGGGCATTGCACCGAAATCCTCTAAAATACCGCAATTTCTTGCAATATCAGAAAACTGCTTACAAAAGATCTAAAACCGGCGAGGCCGTCTGAATGTTTTGTAATTTGATGTAGTGAAATTTACGCGAATTTTTACAGTTTGCCAAGTATTTTTTTCTGAAGGCTAGTTTCGGTATAAATTTCAGGTCTTGTCATATTTTTGCAATTATATTTCATGATTATTTAAAAATTAGATATTTATTTTATTTTTTTAAATTTTATCTTTGTGTGGAAGCATTCTCCTAAAAAAATATAGAATTTATTTATTATTTTCCAATTTTATCACTCTTTAACTAAGAGTGCTTACAATTATTATAT
>SKEL01003443.1_pt1 | contig 10417 bp, 10 predicted proteins | sample 4826741 | NCBI WGS metagenome assembly SKEL01 (sample SAMN11008810, study PRJNA524170) | human gut metagenome | biome: Human fecal sample; material: Feces; isolation source: fecal sample from pouch patient p33 | host: Homo sapiens | place: Israel: Tel-Aviv | collected 2016-03-22
TTTCTATATTATGAAATGCAACTTTCTCATTTCCTTTATTCATATATGTATGATTTAATGAGCCATCAAATTTCAAACTATTTCCGGCCTTTATTTCATAAATTTCTTTTTCTACTTTAAGAGTTAAAGTTCCCTCTATTACAAGAACCATTTCTTCTAATACATTTTTATGTGCAGCTGAGATATGTTTACATCCTGGATCTAGCTCTACTAAAAATACATCTACACCACTTTTAGAACTAAATTGAAATATTGGATATAGTACCATCTTTCCTTCTTCTTCCTTAATAGCTTTTATGTCGTCTTTTTTTACTAAAACTAATTCATTTTGTTCATCATCTAACAAAGAAGTAAAATTAACTTTTAATCCTGATGATATTTTCCATAATGTTGTACCGGACGCACCGGTAGATAAGATTGCAGATGGAGTTAAGAAATTTCTGAGCTATCAGCCGGAAGCAATCGTCGCAGTTGGCGGCGGTTCTGCAATTGACTCTTCAAAGGCAATCCGTGAGTTTGCACTGAAGATCAACCATTATGGAGATGTTGGTCTGATTGCAATTCCGACCACAAGCGGAACCGGATCAGAAGTAACTTCCTTTGCAGTTGTAAACGATACGGAAGCGAGAGTAAAATATCCACTGGTTTCTGACAGCCTGACAGCGGATGAAGCTATTCTGGACGCAGAGCTTGTTAAGAGTGTGCCTCCGACTATCACAGCAGACACAGGAATGGATGTGTTCACACATGCACTTGAGTCTTATGTAAGTACAGGACACAATGAATTCTCAGCAGCACTGGCAGAAAAAGCAATGGAAATCTGCGGAGTATTCCTCCTCAGAGCATATCTGGATGGAAGTGATATGCATGCAAGACAGAAGATGCACGTGGCCTCCTGTCTTGCAGGACTTTCCTTTAATACAGCAGGACTTGGTATTACACACAGTATGGCTCATCAGCTTGGTGCAATGTTCCATATTCCGCATGGAAGAGCAAACGCGATGCTCCTTCCGCATATCGTGGAATTCAATGCGAACATTAACAAGAGAAGCAGAAGCCAGAAAGAATATCTTCCGTCTGTAGAGAGATATGCAGCAGTTGCACATATTCTGGGACTGAGCAATTACAATCAGGTAATGAGCGTACGTTCTCTCGTAAACTGGATTCAGTTTATGCAGAAGGAAATGAATATTCCAATGACGATCCAGGAGCTTGGTACCATCACTCCGGATGCATATTTTGCAGCAGTGGATAAGATGGCTGATGCGGCACTTGCGGATGCCTGCACACCGTCCAACCCAAGAACACCGACCAAAGAGGATATCATTAAGATTTATACCAAACTTTGGTCATTCTAACAAAATGACACAGGAGATGCCGAGATGAGCATTTATACAGCAAATGGTGACAAGGGAACTACGAATCTTGTCCACACAAAAAATGTCTCCAAGTCAGATGACCGTATTCAACTGGTAGGAACGATAGATGAACTGAGCAGCCATCTGGGACTTATAAAGACCATGATGAGCGAAGCAGATGATATTCGTTTTATCGAAAACATCCAGAGAACGCTGAATGCGGTGTGTTCAGGCGTGGCGGATCCTTTTAACAGAGAATTCAGGACAGAGGATGACCGGACCGGACAGCTTGAAGAAGAAATCAGCCGTCTGGAAGGGTTGTTCCATTGTCCTAAAGAAGAAAATATTCTTCCAGGCAGCAGTCGTCTGTCAGCAGAACTAGATATTGCAAGGGCAGTTGCAAGGAGAGCAGAACGTGATCTTGCAGCTGTCAGTGTGAAATTTGGGGCAGACAATGGTGCAAAGAAATATATGAACCGTCTGAGTGATTATCTGTATGTTATGGCCAGATATATGGAAACCACAGAGCAGCCGGTGCAAAAGAAGGAAGAGATCACACCTTTTGGTGGAAAAGAGGCAGAACCAGTGGTAGCAGTACAGACTCCGATGACAGATGAAGCAGTGATTCAGGAAGTTCTCAAAAGAATGGGAATCCAGGGACGTATTACTCTGGATGCTGCAAAACGCCTGATAGACAAGATTGAGCAGGAAGCGAAACGCCGTGGCAAGAATGCGGTGATCGCAGTCTGTGGTCCGGATGGAAATCCGGTCGCTGTCCATGTCATGGATGGAGCTTTTCTTGTAAGCTTTGATGTGGCTACCAAGAAAGCCTACACTGCGGTCGCAGTCAAGATGTCTACAAAGGAACTGGCAGTCCTGGCACAGCCGGGCGGAACCTTTTTCGGTGTGGATAAGATGGACAATGGCAAGATTGTTATCTTTGGCGGCGGTGTACCTCTCAAAGTCGGTGATACGATCATCGGCGGTCTGGGAATCAGCGGAGGAACCGGTGAAGAAGATCACAGTCTGGCAGAGTATGGTCTGTCCATTCTGAATGAAGTATTATAAATAAAAAAGAATCTGTTTTCTGAGCTGCAGGAAACAGATTCTTTTTTTATGCCCGTTTATATTTGCCGGGGGTCATTCCCTTGTATTTCTTAAAGGTACGGATAAAGTAACTGAGATCATTAAATCCGTTCCGATATGCAATCTCCGTAATGGAATCATCCGTAGTCGAAAGCTGGTAACAGGCCTGCTCAATTCTCTGATGGTTCAGATAATCCATTGGAGTCTGATGTGTCATTTCCGAGAAGAAACGGCAGAAATATTTCGGCGACATGGACACCGAAGAAGAAAGCTGCTGAAGCGTGAGCGGTGATGCATAATTATGCTCGATAAAGTCGAGTACCTGTTTGAGCTGCAGGATGCGCTTGTAATCACGCCGTGTTCTGGTAACGCTTTCCAGGTAGTAATGCTTACCAAAAACAATACCGAAAAAGTGGTAAAATTGTCCAATGACTGTCATCTCATATCCGGTAGGATGCATCCAGAGAGCATCGAAAATACTGTTCACGATGTCACAGATTTCAGCGTATTTCGGGGTAAAATGATGATAGATGAGAATTTCCTGATGAATAATTTTCTGCATATAAGTGGAACAGACGGAATTGTATTTCAGAAAAGTGTTTCCGTCAAAAACAATACATTGATATACACAATCCTCAGGAATTCCGCTGTGCAGGGTGCCGCTGTGTATAAAAATGATATCTCCGGCTGTCGCTGTGAAGCTTTTTTCGTCTAAAGTGACAGAGAGAGAACCTTTCAGGATGCGTATGATCTCATATTCGACATGCCAGTGATAGGACATGACATAGCGGGGATGGCTGGGTTCTATATGATGGAATTCAAACGGAAATTCATAGGTTCCCCTCAGGCGGTCTTCGTTACGGTCCAGATCGTGCAAAAAAATCTCCTCCTTATGTGTTTTTTTCAAAAAAATCATATCCACAGTCAAAAAAGTGAATATTGTACTACTTTTTGCCATTATAACACAAGTAATTATCCCTTGGCAATTGTATACTATGAAATATAGAAAACGAGGGAGGTTTTTGTGGACTGTTCACAGTGAACATCAGAAACTCCCGACAGACAATTACTTAATTTATATGGAGGTAATTTATCATGGCAAAGAGCAGATTAGTAGGCAGCTATCCGGTTATCGGTATCAGACCAACAATTGATGGACGTAGAGGAGCCCTGGACGTAAGAGGATCTCTTGAAGAGCAGACAATGAACATGGCTAAGTCCGCTGCAAAGCTTTTTGAAGAAAATTTGAAATATTCCAACGGTGAGCCGGTTAAAGTTGTTATCGCTGATACAACAATCGGACGTGTAGGTGAGAGTGCAGCATGTGCTGATAAATTCCGTAAAGAAGGCGTTGATATCACAGTTACAGTTACACCTTGCTGGTGCTATGGTGCAGAAACAATGGATATGGACCCGCAGACAATCAAAGCTGTATGGGGATTCAACGGAACAGAGAGACCTGGAGCAGTTTATCTTGCATCCGTTCTTGCTACACATGCACAGAAGGGACTTCCGGCATTCGGTATCTACGGACATGATGTTCAGGAAGCTGATGACACATCTATTCCGGAAGACGTTAAAGAAAAATTACTGAGATTCGGACGCGCAGCAGTTGCAGCAGCATCCATGAGAGGTAAATCCTACCTTCAGATCGGTTCTGTTACAATGGGTATCGGCGGATCTATCATCGATTCCGACTTTATCGAATCCTATCTTGGAATGCGTGTTGAATCCGTTGATGAGGTAGAAATCATCCGTCGTATGACAGAGGGTATCTATGATCACGAAGAATTTGAGAAAGCTCTCAAATGGGCAAAAGAAACCTGCAAGATCGGCTGGGACAAGAACCCGGAAGAACTTCAGTTCTCCCCAGAGAAGAAAGAAGAGCAGTTTGAATTCGTAGTTAAGATGGCAGTTATCATCAAAGAACTGATGAACGGTTGTGATAATCTTGATCCTGCATTCTCCGAAGAAGCAATCGGACACAACGCTCTGGCAGCTGGTTTCCAGGGACAGAGACAGTGGACAGACTTCTATCCAAACGGTGACTTCGCAGAAGCTATGCTGAACACATCCTTCGACTGGAACGGAGCTCGTGAGCCGTACATCCTCGCTACAGAGAATGACGTTCTCAACGGTCTTGGAATGATGTTTATGAAACTTCTTACAAACAGAGCTCAGATCTTCGCTGACGTTCGTACATACTGGAGCCCGGAGGCTGTTAAGAAAGCTACAGGATATGACCTTGAGGGTGTTGCTAAAGAAGCTGGCGGATTCCTTCACCTGATCAACTCCGGTGCTGCATGCCTCGATGCTAACGGCGAAGCAAAAGACGAAAACGGCAATGCTGTTATGAAACAGTGGTGGGATATTACAGAAGAAGACCAGAAAGCAATCATGGATAACACAGAATGGTGTATGGCCGACAACGGATACTTCCGTGGAGGCGGATACTCCAGCCGTTATGAAACACGTGCTCAGATGCCTGCAACTATGATCCGTCTGAACCTTGTCAAAGGACTTGGACCGGTTCTGCAGATCGCTGAAGGATGGACAGTAGCTCTTCCGGCAGAAGTATCTGACAAACTCTGGAAACGTACAGATTACACATGGCCATGCACATGGTTCGCTCCAAGATGCGATGGCAAAGAGGGACCGTTCAAGACAGCTTATGATGTAATGAACAACTGGGGAGCTAACCACGGTGCTATCTCCTACGGACATATCGGAGCTGACCTGATCACAATGTGCTCTATGCTTCGTATCCCGGTATCCATGCACAACGTTCCGGAAAAAGATATCTATCGTCCGGCAGCATGGAATGCATTTGGTATGGACAAAGAAGGTGCAGACTTCCGTGCATGCAAGAACTACGGACCTCTGTACAAATAATAATTAACTAAGGAATCAATTAATTGCCATGATTCAGGCATCCCTGGAGAAATCTCCGGGGATGCCATTTTTAACTTTATGGGAAATTACTCCGCTTTGTTCCTTTATAATATCGGTAAAAATGTCGAAAAAAATATGTTTTTTGGAATAAAAAAGGATTATCATTGAGGGATTACTATGGTATGATAGAAGAAGAAACTTTTTGGGATCAACATCGTACAGGAGAAGATAAAATGAAAAAGATAATAACGAGTCTTCTGACCATCATGCTGGGACTTCTGATGAGTGTGAATGTTATGGCAGATGTGCAGGAGGGGAAACAAAGTCCTGATTATAAAACAGATTATTACATGATCGTAGAATCTAAGGCAGGAGGAATTGATATCTATTCTCTGCCGGATCTGAATTCTGCGAAATTAAATGACAGCCAGATTCCGAATGGAACGGCTTTACATATTGAGGGAGAGACCGAAGATAAGGCAAACAACCGAACCTGGGGTTATACAGAATACCATGGTATGTACGGTTATGTTCCGCTAGATGACTGCAGACCGGCACAGTCCCGCAAGGAGGCAATCGATTCAGAACTGTACATTGCAGGCAGAGACAATGTAGATTATAATGCAGACTACAATGTCAGGGCTTACGCAGAGGATGGCACCCAGAAGCTTTATCAGGGACCAGGAACCAAGTACGGTGAAGTTCCGGGAGTACGTGAGATCCAGAATGGAGAGACTCTTCATATTACGGAGGATGCAGATCTGGTTGACGGCAGCCATTGGGGCGTTACAACGATTGATGGCACAGAGGGCTGGGTGGATCTGGAGAAGACCGAAGAATGGGCGAAGGAACACGGTACTTATGAGAACCCACAGACCTCAGAGGCAGTGGACATGACACCAATGCCAATGCAGGAAGGCGATGCGGTATCAGCAGGGAAGTCAGCCTCACCGACTGTCACAGAAGCACCGGAAGCTTCAGCCACACCAACCGCAACAACAGTGACTCCAACGGAAGCACCGAAGGCAACAGAGACCCCTGCACCGACAGAGACTCCGGCGGCAACAGAAACACCGGTACCGACAGAGACTCCTGCACCGACAGAAATCCCGGTGGCAACGGAAACCCTGGAAGCAACGGAAACTCCGAAACCGGCAGCAGACGAACAGGACAATAAAGAGAATGTTCAGACCGCAGGACAGAGTGTAGCAGCAAAGAAGGATGCAGGAAGCTTTAAGCCTCTTATCTGGATTCTGGCAATTGCAATACTTGCAGCAGTCGGAGTTATCATTTACCATTATAAGAAACGTTAAGAATGAAGATCCAATTTCCAGCCATAAATGGAAATTGGATTTTCTACTTATCCGGAGGAGTTAAAATCGGATTTTTCTGCTTTGTTGCTTTTGTTCATTAAAACGGGAAAATTTGTAAATATGCTACATTGCTGAATGAAAATCAGCACATCCGGATGATGTGGAAGTCGGACTTGCAGATGCATTAAATCAATATACTCATTCCGATCATTATGCTACTATTTACCGGATACGCTGTAAGGACGGCACATACAAATACATCGAAGATCGGGGACAGAAAGTAATAAAGAAAGACGGAACCATCGAACATTGGAATCTCATGCTGGATAAAAATGACTTCATGCACAAATCAATTGCATTGGAAAGTGAAAAGAAAGCAAATAAAAGCAAGTCTGATTTTCTCTCCAGGATGTCTCATGATATGAGAACCCCGCTGAATGGCATTATTGGATTGCTGAAGATTGCGGAGAAGTATTTTGATGACAGGGAATCGGATTAACCTTTATCATCAAGATTCCTTTTAAACTTGCTTCCGTACCAGATACAGTAAAGAAAACAGCAGCACAGATGGATATTAGTGGATTAAACTTATTGCTGGTGGAGGATAATGAACTGAACGCAGAAATTGCGAAAACGCTGTTGTCTGATGAAGGTGCAAATCTGACAGTTGCAGAAGATGGACTGCAGGCGGTCAGAATGTTTCAGGAGAAACCGGAAGGTTATCTTGACGCAATTCTGATGGATATCATGATGCCTGTAATGGATGGGCTTACTGCGATAAAAACAATCCGGTCACTGAAACATCCAGATGCTGAGACAATCCCAATCATTGCCATGACAGCAAATGCATTCAGAGAAGATAAAGAAAAGTGTCTGGCAGCGGGAATGAATGCTCACCTTGCAAAGCCTGTAAAAATCGAAAATGTAAAGAAAATTTTATGCGAGTATTCGGTATAGCGGTTAAGATTTCTCGAATCCGTACACCCATTTTCCCCGTAAGAACAGATACAGAAAGATCACGGAGCTGATACCCCAGGTCAATGGATATGCCCAGAAAATCACTCGTATATCCGGGATAATACGAACTGCCACAGTAATGTAGCTTACGCGGAACAGACACCAGTCACAGAGCATAACGATCATCGGAACGGATGCGTTACCTGATCCACGAAGTACTGCTGCGATACAATGAGAAAACGCCAGCAGACAATAAAATAACGCAATTGTTTTGGACTGCATGACTCCATAATGTACAACATCAGGATCTCTGTTAAACGCTGTGATCAGTACCGGTGCTGCCGTATATATGATAATACCGATCAACTCTGCAATAGCAATCGAACAGAGTACTCCAAACCTTGCTCCCTTTTTCGCCCGGTCATACTGTTTTGCACCCAGATTCTGACTGACAAAGGTTGTCAGAGCCATCGTAAAACAGGTCACCGGCAAAAAGGCGAACCCCTCTATCTTAGAGTAGGAACCACATCCTGCCATTGCCATTTTTCCAAATGCATTTATATTTGACTGCACAAAAACATTCGCGATCGCGATCACTGAATTCTGAAAGCCAGATGGTACACCATTCTGGATGATCTGCTTCAGCATAGAACTGTCAAAACGAATCTCTCGCAGTTCCAGACGGTATTCTTCTTCCACACGCAGCAGATGAACCATACAGAGCAGTGCACTGACAAACTGTGAAATTGCGGTTGCAAGTGCTGCTGATCCGACTCCCATGCCAAGACCTGCGATAAAGAAAATATCCAGAACGACATTGACACAGGAAGAAATAATCAGATATATCAGTGGATGGCGTCCATCACCGACCGACTGCAGAACTCCAACAAAGATATTGTACATGACAACACCCATAGACCCTGCAAAATATGTACGGAAATATACAATAGATTCCGGGAGCACGTCCGCAGGAGTTCCCATCAATACCAGGATCTTTGGTGCCAGAAACATTCCCAAAATTGTCAGCACAGCACCGGCCACAAGTCCAAATGCAACCGTTGTATGGATTGCCTTTTGCAGGCAGTCTCTTTTTTTGGCTCCATAATATCGTGCAATAACAACACCTGCACCCATGGCAATACCGTTAATAAAACCTACCATCAGAAAAATCAGATTTCCAGATGAACTGACTGCCGCCAGTGCATTACTTCCAAGAAAATTTCCTACGATCAGGGAATCAGCAGTATTATACAATTGCTGGAACAGATTTCCCAGAAACAATGGAATTGCAAAAAAAATGATCTTTTGGGAGATACTTCCCTCTGTCATTCTCAAACTCTTTTTCATAGCTAAAATTACTCTTCCCTTTCCTGTGTTCTTTGAATCAATAGAGATGAAGGACTGCTCTTCGTGACAGTTTCCTCTCTACCTTATTATTTGTACCATACCATGCATATGTTGCTGATGTCAATGTAAAGACTGCTTGTAGAGCGGGAATTCCCATGCACATCTGTGGTACAGGCAGAAAGTGAAGCTATCAGCGAAAATGTAAAGTGGGCGATTCGCAAAGCTTTCCAGAAAGGAATCGGAAATACAAAACGCAGAACTTTTGGCTATCATTGGGTGGAGGGAACGATGACTGTGATCCAGAAAGAAAGTGATGAACACGGGGGAGCTACCACAGTACTTTGTGAAGGACACCCATGAGGCAATCATCGACATGGATACTTTTGAACGGGCGCAGGAGCAATTTGCCCGAAACAGGGAAATGGGACGGTTTCCTTATAATCACACAGGTAAGAAATATCCATTTACGATGAAGGTGATCTGTGGCCGCTGTAAAAGGCATTACACCAGACAGCTTTGAATACCAGTGAGATCAGCAAAAAGCGTCCGATTTGGGTCTGTACAGGAAAGAAAGCTGAAAAGTACAGACGGTGTGATTCGAAGAATATCTCAGAAGCGAAACTCATGGAAGCCAGTGCGGCGGTGCTTGGCATCCCGGAATTTGATGAGAATATCTTCTCTGATAAAGTGGAAGCCATCACGGTGCAGGGGACGGACGAACTGCTTTTCTGCCTGAAGGATGGCACAGAGGTTACTCGGCACTGGATTCGGTCCCGCCCTCTGAATTGATGTACCAAAGGTGATGAGGAATGGATTTTGACCAAGTTGCTGTGAACGGAATGAACAGTAATGATTTCATCAAAATATTATTGACGTGTGTAGAACTTCATGATATTTTGTTTTTTGATAAAAATGAAAATTATTTCAAGGCAAACCTGTTGAAAAGCAGGAACGCAAAGCCAGAAGGGACTAAAGTCAGAAAACCTGACCATGTCAGCCGGTTGCCGCTGTTTCCATATGTAGAAAAGATGCGAGATCGGATGAGATTGTGAAAAATACATATGGATGTGTGATATGAAAGAGAAGCAGAAGGGACACTGGCGGGACTTTGGGCAGGTGTCCTTTTTGTGTGCCAGAACGGAGTGAGGATTTTTATAAAATGGGAAATTATGAAGACAAAATATATTCTTTAAATGATACTGTACCGGGACAGACACAGACCGTGTCGCAGGCAGTACAGAGGACACTGGAAAATAATGGTGGGGTAGGCATAATGACAGGATACTATGACCAAAACCTGTCTATTTTGTCTGTAAGTAATCTGCTGTTACGCAGTACGGGATATACATTCGATACTTTCATGGAACAGACAAAGGCTCATTGAGAAACTTCTTTTATGACGAGGAAGATATACTGGAGCGAGACCGTTTTTTGCAGCTTCACGGAACAGGGGAAGCACAGATC
>SKEL01003454.1_pt1 | contig 10404 bp, 10 predicted proteins | sample 4826741 | NCBI WGS metagenome assembly SKEL01 (sample SAMN11008810, study PRJNA524170) | human gut metagenome | biome: Human fecal sample; material: Feces; isolation source: fecal sample from pouch patient p33 | host: Homo sapiens | place: Israel: Tel-Aviv | collected 2016-03-22
ATTTGATAAAGAAATAATATCATGTTTATGCAAGAAATTAATCTTTTACCACAATATTTACCACAGTATTTTTACATGGAGGTTGAAAATCTTCTTTATAATGCAGTTTGTTAATTTAGGGTTCTCTGCTTCTAGTCAGCATAACAAATGTGTTAGACATGGTTTAAAAGCCATGTCTTTTTTGTGCAATAAAAAAGACTCGTAACAGTAATTTGCTACAATTCTTTATATGATTTGGTTTTAGGAATGTTTGCTAAATTTTCCCATTATCAGCTGTTGGTGAGATGGCCAGCCTAGCCTTTTTATTGATGTATGCCATGGATAACTTAGGCCACTTGCGCATTGCAGGACAAACTGGGGCCAAGCGCTGGATTTTGATTTGCCCTGTTGTATTGAATCTAGCTTTGTTTGCTTTGTTGTTTATTCAGACAATTCTCAACCACGAAACTTTAACTTGGATTTCAGTAATTGCTTTGTTAATTATTAGTTTTTTAGTTGAACTTGCTTGGCGAAAAAAGAATAAACGCAACCTGCATTGATTAGGAAAAAATAGTAATTTATGATACAAAAAGTCGACTTTTGTTCCACTTATTGGGTACAAAAGTCGGCTTTTTGTTTTTTTCGTTGTCAAAACAATATCTTTAATATTTTAATTCAGATATACTCTCTTTGATCAAGTTTGAAGTGAGGGAAAATGAATGAAAAAGTTATTGATCGGAAGCGCAGTCTTAGCTGCCTTATTAATTAAAGAAAATATCGCAGTAAATGCGGCAATAGAGCAAAACGAAACAACGCCTAAGATTGCAGTTACTGACAAAAAAGAGAAGCCAAAAGACCAGTCTGATAATAGTTTGGCAGGTCATTATGACCAAGAGACAAATTTTATTACCTGGGAAATAAGGCTGAATCCCAAGAAAGAAAAATATACTGGTGATTTGAAGTTGGAAAATTTAATTCCAGAAGGCTTAGTTCTAGATCCAGATACGATTGAAGTAATTAAGAATGATAATTTTATTCAAAATTCTAGTTTAGTTAAATTGAAGAAAAACAAATTAACAGCTGAATTTCCTGCTAAGAAGTATTCAGAGAGCACAATTTTGATTAAGTATCGAACCAAGGTGGAAGCAGAGCCTAATGAGCCTAATTATCTTCGGGTGAGTCAGTCCTTTACTTTGGGCGATGATCGAGTTCAAGAATACGAGCAAGAAATTAAATACGATCGAAGTAATAAGAATTTTAACATTGAAGCGCCACATAAATCTACGTTTAGAGATGATAATCAAATTTCGTTAATTAAAAAATCTAAAAATAATGAAGAACGCTCTGAAGATTGGCTTAAACGTCTAGCAGAGCTGATTATTAATAAAAAAGAAACTACTTCAGATAAAGGAGGTGAAAAAGTTCAAGGACAGGTCAAAGATCAAAAGCAGCAAGCTTCCCCAGAAAATACAAACCTTTCACGCACTCCAACTGTCAAAGGCTTGACTGGTTTTGATACTAAGGCTAACGAGGTAAAATCCACGGCTAAAATAGATTCTGATTCAGTAAAAACTACTCTAGATAAAGACGAGATTAAGGACAATGCAAGTACTATCTCGCCTAAGTCGCAAAAACACGATACTCATGTCACACTCCCTAAAAGTGACACATCAGAAATTAAGGCAAAATTACCTAAAGCTGGTGAAACTGCCGGTGTTATGCTCAGCGTATTGGGCATAATTTTAATAATTGCAGGGTGGACAGTTCGAACAAAATTCTTAAAATAATCTATATTTGTACTAAAATACGGATTTTCAATAGCCAAAATAGACTCTTTCACGTATTATTGAGATAGATAAACTTGTATCATGAAAGAGAAACAAACATGCCGTACACTATTTCAGAAATTATTGTTTTATTTTTTACTTATTCAGTTATCGGCTGGCTTTGGGAAACCTTTTATTGTTCGATCAAAGACCACCATTATGATTATCGGGGATTTCTGTTTGGTCCTTACTGCCCCGTGTATGGGTTCGCCGTTACTACAATTTTAATTTGTACCAAAGACGTGCGAGATAACCTGCTCCTTTTATTTATAGTAGGGACTATCGTTGCCACTATTTTCGAATTTGTGGCTAGTTGGCTATTAGAGACAATCTTTCACATGAAGCTTTGGGATTATTCAAAATTATGGGGTAACATTCAAGGTCGAGTGGCCCCAATGATTTCATTATTTTGGGGCGTTGGTGTAGTTTTATTAGTAAAATTTATTCAGCCAATCATTCAGAAGCTCATTAATAATGAAGAAAAGATAACTCATGGCTGGCTAGCTGTGGGTATTACCATTGTTATGGGTATTGACTTAGTATTAACAGTAATCAGTGTCGAGAGATTCCATACTACAACTAAGATGTGGGATGTGCATATTGACCACTTTATTGAGCGAGTTAGAACTAAAGTAGAAAGTCATATGCCTGAGAAAGGAAAATTGCGGGTTGGTGATTGGCACCACTCAGTGATGCAGCACTATGATGAATTACAACCGCAACGATTAAGCTGGAATCATAAGCGCTACTTGAAGAGCTTTCCAAAATTAAAAGTTACTGATGCTCCTAAGTTCATGGAAATTAAGAAAGAAGTCTTGAAGAAAGAAAGCTAACTAACATAATCTTATTTTGTGGGATTGAAAAAAGTCGGATGATCATATTAGGTCATCCGACTTTTTCTTATCCATTAATTCTATTTGGTTCACATTTTTTACTTTTTATTTCGGTGTAGTTATCTAAAACGTTGGCATAGCGTCCAAGGGTGAAAAGGTAATCAGATAATCGATTGATGTATTTTAATACGTCATCTGATAATTCCTGTTCATTTAAACTTAATTTGACTAATATAATAGCAACACCATCAACTCCTGAAACTACTGAAGAAGAACATTTGACAGTAAAAGATCATGTGGGTTCATCAACTTTAAGAAGAGAATTACCACAAACTGGTGAAAAGAAATCTACTTTGAATGTAGGTTTTGCCCTTGCTGGCATAGGCTTGGCTTTGCTTGCAGGGATGTTGTTTGATCCTAAAAAGAAGCACTAATACTGAATAAGAATTAAGTTCGTTAAAGATCGAATCATTTTGGGTTCGATCTTTTTTAGTAACAAAATTTAAAAAATCCCACCTTCGTGAATAATTGAATACTTTATGTATTTCAATCGTCCACTTTAGTGAGATTGTATCAATTCAGGATGATCTTTTTGAATTTCCTGTTTTTGAAGGGCAGCCCAAGTCCATGGAAGAGTTTTTTAGTCGCCTAGAAACTATAGGCAAGGCTTGGCATAAAGCCTATGATACCATTGATTCCGATACAGATAGAGTCATTAAGATAACTAAAATGGATGCTCGTACTACGTTAGACCTACTAGAACATCTATCACCTGTACAGCTCTCTTGAAGAGAAAAAGAATATCAGCACGTCACCAGTATGGTTCTTAGACTATGATCAAAAAATTTATTGTACTGATGACGCCATCATTGGTCAGATGCTTCAAACCATTAATCATGACATTACCCGACGTAGCAGTCGTAGCTTATTACACTGGAAAATTCTTAAACAAAATTGTTTCAGAGATTTTTATTTTTTGATGGATGTTATTTTTTATTTAGTTCTAAGTGATTTTATCTATCAAAATTAATAGCTCTATGTTATATTATAGGTGTTATAATAATGTAAAAATTATTAGGCACTGAAATATAGTGCCTTATGATACGAGGAGAAAGATCATGTTAGAAAGAGTCCCAAAATATACACTAAGAAAACTGTCAGTCGGCTTGGCCTCAGTGATGATTGGATCAGGAATACTGATGAACTCTCCAAAGGTACTTGCTGATACTACTAGCGCAAGTGAAAGTACTGGTACTACTAGCGCAAGTGGAAGTACTGGTACTGGTACTACTAGCGCAAGTGAAAGTACTGGTACTGGTACTGCTGTTCCATCTTCTAATCAAAATGAAGGTAATGGTGAGAATCAATCTCGTACCCCTGCTTTAGGTGATAACCATGCTTTAGGTGATAACCATGCTTTAGGTGATAACCATGCTTCAAGTGGTGCTAATGGACTTGACGGTGTAGATTCGATTGTACCTGATAAGCCATCTGATGGGGGAAAATCTACTCAAGGTAATAATAATCCTATGATCTATGAAAATAATGCTGATTCTAAAGATCAATGGTTAAAGACAGGAACAGGAGAACTTGCTCAGTATCTTAAAGTCACAGGAAAAGATGGCAAAGAATATGTAACAGCTTATAATAATCCACAATCTCAGCTTGTAATTAATTATAATCTGATCCATCCTAATACCTTTGAATTAGTTACTGTTTTAAAAAATGGTAATAAAAATGCAAACCCTCTGCTTATAACTTTCTGGAGTCCCGATTTTGCTTTAGATACTAATAGGCAAAATGGTGAAATTCAAATCGATAGTCAGCAGGGGCACAATTACAAGATATCCTATCATTATCATACTAGTGGTGGGTCTTATCCAAGTTATCAAGAATCTCAAAATCAAGGATATAAACTAGCTGATTTAGACGGAGTGTATTTAAATAGAGCAACGATACAAGCTGACGATACAATTAGATATATAATACCATTGAAGTATATTGGTGATGGATCTAAAAAAACTCAATCTCCATATTATGGCAGAGATTACACCACCTATAAGGAAATTGCTACAAGAAATATTTCAATTGAGAAGCTTGATCCAGCTCAAATTGAAACACCAGCTAAGCCAACAACTGATAAAGACACTGTTACTACTGGGATCTACAATAATCCCCAGATCACTACTTCAGACTGGATTAATATGGTTCATGGTAAAGCGATTGCTTACTATACTGCCAAGGGCAAAGATGGTAAGACTTATGTGACGGGCTATGTAGCTGCTAACGGTAAGTCGCAGTCCATCATTAACGTGAATCAAATCGATGTGAATAGCCTGGAATACCACCTGATCTATCACAATGGTGACAAAGAAGTTGGCTCCGGACTTTGGTTTAGCTTTGCTGATGGTAAAACGATAGCAATTGATACTAGTCGTTTAGGTGCCGATGGTCCGCAGTTAAAGAGCCAACAAGGTTGGTCCTATAAATGGGGTATTCATACAGGTAGTGACGGAGGTACTTATTATAATAGTTGGGCAGAATATCTCAAGGCTCACAACAATGTAGGGGACCAAGCTTCTGAGATTTCTATGACAGGGGTTGCTATCAAGCCAGATGATACGATTGAATTTAATATCCCAGTTAAGTATACAGGTCAGCTGTCTGCCAGAACCCCATCCTTAACTTTCTCTCCACATATTAACGACTATGGTAAGGGTTTCACTCAAAACTGGGCAGATCTTTACTTTACAACTGTGAAGAAGGACTTAAGTGAGGTTAAGCAGGTAGTCTTGCTTCCGACTGAGTTCATGGGGGAAAAAACTGGTGAATCAGACTGGAAGCTCGTTAAGGAAATTTCCAAAGATATGCCAAATGGGTGGGATGCCTTTAAAATTAGCAACTTCCCAACCTATAAGGGATCATTCAATATGGACTCACTACCAAAAGGGGACTTACCATCGCTTGTTTACGGCAGTGCGCAATACTTTATTGACCTAAGCAAAATTCAAGAAATTTTTGCTAACCATGGTTACACGGTCAAGTATGCTAACAACAACGGTAAAGCTCAGGAAATGCCATTCTATGCATACTCCACCATACCACTGGCAAAACGTGTTGATGATGATAAACCTTTCAATAATGACCCATCTATCTGGGTAATCCACGTTCAAGCCGTACCTGCTATTATTTTAAATAAGGATCAACACTATGTGGCAGATCCAAATGCTAAGCCATGGGACACCACTTCAATGATTGATGAGATTTATGCTGCCGATGACCCAGGAGCACGGAAGACGCGCGATCAACTAACAAAGTTGCCAAAGACGGACGTGGATATTAGTTATGAATACCAAGCTCCAGGGGCTGCTACGGCCGCTGCGGTTGATAAGGTCGACTTGACTAAGGCGGGGGTATACACTGTAACTTACAGTCATACTTATGCTAATAAGCAAGTAGTTAAGGATAGTCGCAAGGTTTATGTCGATGATGTTAAGCCAGAAACCAAGGACATTACTCGAACAATTATTGTCCACAAGCCAAACGGAACTGACCAAACAGTTACCCAAAAAGCAACATTGACACGGGAAGTGATTCTTGATGCAACTACTGGGGAAATCAAATCTGCGGATAAATGGTCTACTGCTAAGTGGGAAGCATACTCAGCTCCAGAATTTAAAGGTTACACTCCAGACAAAGCTCAAATTGATGAAACTGCTGTGAACAAGGACACTCAGGATACAACTGTTGAGATTAGCTATACAGCTAATGAGATCACAAAGCCAGAAACCAAGGACATTACTCGAACAATTATTGTCCACGAGCCAAACGGAACTGACCAAACAGTTATCCAAAAAGCAACATTGACACGGGAAGTAATTCTTGATGCACCTACTGGGGAAATCAAATCTGCGGGTAAATGGTCTACTGCTAAGTGGGAAAGCTACTCAGCTCCAGAATTTAAAGGTTACACTCCAGACAAGGCTCAAATTGATGAAACTACTGTGAACAAGAACACTCAGGATACAACTGTTGAGATTAGCTATAAAGCTAATGAGACCTCAGAGCAACCAGGTCACAGCAAGGACAACAGTAATAATGACAACAATGGTGGTAATTCGGGCGTGATTGTGCCAATAAATCCTAGTGCCAATAACTCAAATAATTCAAATAATTCAAATACTGCACCAACTGACAATAATACCGATACGTCGAAGCCAACTCGCACCAACAGAACTGATGATATATCTCCTAAGGCAAATGTTATGAACATGACTAAGCGAACCACTAAATCTGGTACGATTAGCCCTAAGGCAGGCGCTTTAGCTAATACTACTGCTGGTCCAGCTACTTCAGCTAAGGCAAATATGGAAAACGGTATTGCAAAGAACAACAGCCAAAATTCTCAAACTTTGCCACAGACTGGTGAAAATGAAAGTAAGGTAGCATTTGCCGTTGCCGGGTTGTTAGCAGCTGCTTTGGGTATTTTTGGTATAGCTATTAATCGTAAAAAAGAAAATTAATTAGCTAAGTTGAATAAATCATACAAAAAGACGCATAGAATAGTGGCTCTTGGTCAAACACCCTAAAGTATAAAGGTAGATAGAAACATGACGATGTTTTTATCTACCTTTTTTCTTATACTTAGATTGAGGTTGCGGTTGAACCCTTCAAGTCAGCCGTTAGAATAAGGCAGTTTTGCTCCATTAAGCACAGCTTTTAGGTTATGTTTAAAGGTCAATAGTGTTTTGTGCATTAAAGTCCCAATTTGATCTTGGCAGTTGATTAATAATTTGAGCTCATGAGTATTGCCCGTTTCAACGGCTTGAATAAAGCTTTGCATCAGGTTATATGAATTCTCTAAGGTAGTGCTGGTATTGATGCCTTCTGTAACTACTTGTGCTTGAGTTAAGCAGTCTTTGTAGTGCCAGTTATAGTGAGGATGAACTTTTTCAAGTTCATCAAACTTCTTCAAGTATAATTTCCAAGGAGACTTAAGCAGCTGATATTGCCGCGATCTTTTATCAAAGGTCTTCATGACTTGGACCCTCAGCGAGTTGAATGAGCGCGTAAGCATTTGAATCATGTGAAAACGATCAATGACAATCTGTGCATTAGGAAAACAAGCTCTAACGATATCTTGATAGTAAAAATTAAGATCCATCGTGACCGTTTTAACGTTAGCTCTAGCTTGGAGCGAGAAACGACCAAAATACTTAAGCAGCGTCTTCTTGTAGCGAGTTCTAAGAATCTGAACGACTTGATGATTATCACCATCCAGGCAGATAAAGTGCAGCTGGCGGTAACTCATCAAAAGCTAAATGAGCTGGCAAATATTCGTAGCTGTCAATAAACCGGTGTGAACAGTTGCCCAGTACTCTTTGAACAGTATTAATTGAAATATTGTTTTCTCTGGCAATGCTGGTCATAGATCGATCTTCAGTTAAAGCTGACAACACTTTAAGCTTAGAGGCATTAGAAATAGAACAGTATTTACCAATTCAGACTGAGCCATAGATCAGCGCTCACAAGTGCGACATTTAACTCGTTGCTTAGCTAATCTGATAATGACCGGTAAGCTTGCAATAGCTGTCGGATAGTGAATGTTGGTAATCAAATGGCCATTGTGTAAGAGATCTAGGGAGCCGCAGAAAGGACAAGCAGGTTGAAGCAATTCAGCTTCATAGATTTTATGCTTTTGCAGTTTGATCGATTTATAGAAATCACCTTTATTTATAAGAATTTGTGTGGAAACGATTTTTATTGAAGAGGACTATGTCCTCTTTTTTGCAATAAAAAATCCTGTTAACAGCTTATCATATAGATAAGTCATCAACAGGAAAAATTATAGAGCCAATATTTTGAGATTAATTGATAGGGGTTGAAAAGTAAATTTTATTTGTTATAGAAAATATAGAAAAAGGATTGTTCAAGAAATTATTTTACGAAACCTGCAGTGAACCAAGTGTTGGCACTAGGCTTAAGTGACCAGCCAGTGACCTTCTTGTTAACAGCAGTGACTGAGTATTGGTTGGTAGTTGGCACAACGTATGCTTCATCATACATCCACTTTTGCCACTTCTTGAAGGCATTAGCACGGTAAGTAGGATTGAAGGCCTTCTCTGAGTCGATATCAGCCAAAAGCTTAGTTTGCTTAGGTGAAACGAAACGAGCAAAGTTGTATGGTGCAGCTTCATTGTAAAGGTCGTTAGGGGATGGTTCACTTGAAAGTGACCAACCACCTTCGAAGACGTCGATTCTTGGATCGTCAGATTGGACAGCTTGTACCCAGTTGTTGAATTCCATTAGACGGCCGCCGACAAATTTAACATCCAAACCAACTTTCTTCCATTGTTGGATGTAGTTTCTCCAAACAGGTTCAGCGGTAGTTGAGTTGTTTCTAACAGCCAAGTTAATTACTAACTTCTTACCGTTAGGTTGAACTCTGTATTCACCCTTCTTCTTGTAGCCGGCTTTATCCAATAATTCGTTAGCCTTCTTCAAGTTGTATGGGTAACCCTTGATTGACTTGTCAGTATAATCACCAAATTGTTCAGGGATCAAAGTGTTAACGCGGAAGGCCAAGCCGTGGTAGTAACGTTTAGCGACTGCATCAACGTTCATTGCATAAGCCATAGCTTTACGTAATGATGGATTATTCATCTTGGAGTTCTTGTTTTCAACGTTCTTGCCAGCCTTTTTGTCCCATTTACCTACCTTAAAGCCTAAGTAGCTATAAGATAGAGGCACATTGCCGATAAAGTTAGTGTCAGTGGCATTCTTAACATCTTCCCATTGGGTATTAACGACACCAGCAACGTCGAACTTGTGACTCTTGATGGCTTGAGTAACTGAGTTGGTACCGATGACTGTCATGGATACCTTTTCCAAGTTTGGTGTACCACGCCAGTAATGCGGGTTACGTTCCCAAGTGACAGATTGACCACGAACAAGCTTGCTTACGCGGAATGGGCCGTAGAAGAGTGGTTGTTTTCTAACCTTGTCACTAGACATCAACTTGGAGAATGGTACGTCCTTTAAGTAATGGTAAGGTTCAGCGTATTCCCAGAAGTAACCGTTACCTGATTGAAGCATACCAGGCTTCATTTGTTTAAAGTGAATTACGACCTTGCGGCCATTTTCGCCATCAGGCATCTCAATACCAGAAATCTTCTTGCTCTTGCCTTCGTGATATTCTGCTAAACCAACAATGTCGGCAAGAGAATCGGTATAACGTTGTGACTTGGAGTCTTTATTAGCAATAATTTCATAAGCGTATTCCACGTCTTTAGCATTAACTTGCTTGCCGTCTGACCACTTAACACCCTTCTTAACCTCGATAGTTACGGTCTTGGCTTTACGGTCAAGCTTAAAGGTAGCAGCACCTTTATTGTTAATCTTGTATTGATCGTTGACTGAGAATAACCCTTCTTGTCCTGGTCCTGCAACTTGGGAGTCGGTATCAGTATCAGATAATTCTGGCAAGAAAATACCGGTAAAAGGACTATCTGACTCGATAGCGTAATTTAAGGTCCCACCTTTTTTAACACTTTTCACAGGAACAGTTTGACTGAACTTATGATGTGTATCTGCCGCATCATTAGTCTTGGCATTCTTATTATTACCACAGGCAACCAAACTTAAAGCTGCCCCAGAAACAAGTGCTAATGCACCAAAATATCGTTTTGCTTTACTCATTCAAAAAGCACCTCCAAATAAATTAAAAATATTTGAGTTTTATTCTATGATATTAAAATGAAAAAAGC
>SKEL01003458.1_pt1 | contig 10403 bp, 10 predicted proteins | sample 4826741 | NCBI WGS metagenome assembly SKEL01 (sample SAMN11008810, study PRJNA524170) | human gut metagenome | biome: Human fecal sample; material: Feces; isolation source: fecal sample from pouch patient p33 | host: Homo sapiens | place: Israel: Tel-Aviv | collected 2016-03-22
AGCGTGACTGTATGCCGGAACTGCCATTTATCAGAAAGTGAGTGATACCCATGAAATACAAAATCGAGAAAAACACCGTACAGGAGACGCTGATCATTCCGCTGTATGCGCGGAAGGTCTGCTCAGAGCTGTATCCGAATCTCTACCAAGATGAAACGGCGGTGCGGCTGATTAACGAAATCGACTATGACTTTTCGGATGCTGATAAGAACGCCCGCAGTCTGATGCAGCGCTTCGGCTCGCTGGAGGTCGCTATGCGGCAGAACGATCTGGCATGGGAGGTGCGGGACTACCTGAAGACCCACCCCAATGCGGCGGTGGTCAACCTCGGCTGCGGGCTGGACAGCACAGGGAGAAGCTGCGACAACGGCAGCTGTAAAATTTACAATCTGGACTTTCCCGATGTCATAGCCGTGCGTGACGAGCTTTTGCCCGCCGGAGAGCGGGAGGAAAACATCCCATGCGATTTGAACAATACCGAATGGTTCTCCCCAATCGATGCCTCCGGCGGCGCGGTGTTCTTTGCCTCCGGCGTGTTCTATTATTTTCTGACCGAGCAGGTCAAAGCTCTTGTGCAGGGTATGGCAGACGCCTTCCCCGGCGGTGTGCTGGTGTTTGACGCTGCAAATCGGACGGCGGTAAAGATGATCGCCAAGACATGGCTCAAGAGTGCGAAAATCAAGGATGTGGGCGCTTATTTCGCGGTTTCCGACGCTCCCAAAGAGATCGGCGCGTGAGACAGCCGTTTGCAGGTCTCCAGCCGGGGCTATATGTTGGGCTACAATGATTTGAAAGACCCCTCCGTCAGCAGATTTTTCCGTTTTCTTGCCAAAGTCGGTGACGGAATGATGAAGATGCAGATTGTAAAGATCAGATTTGGTGGCAAGCAATGAAAATTCTGGTATATGGTGCAGGTGTTTTAGGGTGTAATCTGGAAAGGAATCTGTTTCACGCCGGAAAGGATGTGACCCTGCTTGCCCGGGGAAATTGGGCAGAGGAAATCAGGAAGAACGGACTGCGGATCAAGGATCAATAAAGAAGGCAGCCCACCGGCAAAATGCCGAGAAGTTCCGCAGCAATGTACGGCGTTATCCAAACGGCTGGGGCGAAGCGGCTCCCCTCACAGGTTTGCTCTATTGTGCCGATTGTGGCGGCAAGATGTATGTCCACCGCACCAACAATGGCAAGCGGGTTTCTCAATATACCTGTTCCAATTATACCAAAGTTCCGTGTGGGACACTATGCCCTACACAACACCGTATCAATGAGAGTGCTGTCCTGACATTGGTTTCCGACACGCTCCGGGCTATTGCTGAATATTCCAAAAATGACCGGACGGAATTTATTCACACTGTTCAGGAGACGCAGGTTGCTCAACAGAGTGCCGATATATCGAAAAAGCGCAGGCGTCTGGCTGCTGCCCAAAAGAGAGCCGGAGAACTGGAAAAACTGATTTGCAAAATCTATGAGGACAACGCCCTCGGCAAGCTGCCGGATGCACGATATAAGGCGCTTGATGCACAGTATGCCAAAGAGCAGGATGCACTTGAGATTGAAATTGCAGAGCTGGAAAAGGCTGTTACCGGCTATGAGCAGAGCCAGAAATCCGCAGAGAAATTTATAGCCCTAATTGATAAGTATGAGAATTTTGACACTCTGACAAACACCATGCTCAACGAGTTTGTAGAGAAAATCCTTGTCCACGAACGCGCCCGAAAAGGCAGCCAGGACACCACGCAGGAAATTGAAATCTACTTCAATTTTTTAGGGCGCTATATCCCACCATCCTTACAGCCGGTTCCTTTAACCCCGGAGGAACAGGAAGAACTGCAGAAAAAAGAAGAACCGCGCAAAGGCAGCATAGCAGCCAGCGCAGCAGTCTAATCATCACGAAGCAAAGGAGAATGAATATGAGTAAGTTGACTTACATTCGTTGTGGAGATTATGATATACCCAACCTAAAACTTTCTGAACAGCCGGAAACTTCTATCGGCAAGTACGGCAGGATGAGAAAATCCTACCTAAAGAAACATCGCCCCATTCTCTACAACCAACTGCTGATGAGCGAGAAGCTGTATCCACACCTGTTAGAGATTGACCGGACAGCGCAGGAGCGCGTGGACACCATGTTGCCTCACATGATGGAGACTGCGGGTGTCACGGAAGAACTGAAAGCCCGTGACCCCATGCGCTGGGTGGGGCTGATGAACACGCTGAAAGCGCAGGCAGAGGAAATTATTCAAGATGAACTGATTTACAAATAGTTTTTAGGCACAAGAAAGGCCGGGATTTTGCTATCAAGCGGCAAATCCCGGCTTTGCTCTTATCGGTTTTCCAAATTCTTTGACCGCCGGTATTCCAGCGGCGATAGTCCAAACTGCTTTTTGAACACGGCTGCAAATTTCCCTTGATTAGAGTAGCCGACCTGTTCGGATATTTCGGCAATCGGACGCTTTGTGTCCGAAAGAAGCCTTGCGGCTTCGGTCATACGGATTTCTCGCAGCCAGGTGGATATATTCTGTCCATATACGCCTCTAAAATAGTTTTTCAGACTGGTTTCACTGACCGAAAAGCGTTCTGCAATCTGCCGTACAGGAATGTGCTGGCGAAGATCATCAGAGAGAATTTGCGCTGCCCTTTTTGCAATTTCAACCTGCGTTTCCGTGTAGAAGCCGCAGGTTTTCGGAGGCCGGATTTCCATGTTAAAAAGCCGGTGGAGAAGTTCAAGCGTATAGATTTGCAAATGGAAGGCAGAGGGCTTTTCAGATAGCCGCCAGAGTTTTTGAAATATATTTTCCAGCTCACTGTCCGCTCCGTTGATATATGTCTTATGGTTGCCACAATAATTTTCTTCCAGCGTAGGGAGGTCAAGTGAAAAAGATTTCAAAAGTTCACCGCAGGACTGTAAAAGAAGTGGCAGGTCAAAGTATATTTTTATGCCCTGATATTGCCGTGTGGGAAAGATATATTCTTTCTGTGCGGTCTGTTCACTGACACAAAAATCATTTTCCTTCAGGTAAATGTAGGAGCCGTCATCCAGAAGCAATTCACTTCTGCCCGAAACGCAATAGTTAATCAGCAAAGGCTTTAGATTTGAATTTTCATCCGACTCCGGCCATACGGGAGCGTTTACAAAAATAAAAGCCAAAGTCAGCCCCGGAAAGAGCGTATGGAATGTCATGCGTCCCTTGCCATCTGCCCGATCCAAAAGCAATGTGCTGCTATTTGGACTGTTTTTCAAGGTCACACCAGAAACAGCATCGCTGTTTTCTAAAATGTTGTATATCATGTTACGCAACTGCTTCGCCCCTTTCATCATGCAAAATCGCTGATATTATTATACCTGTGAGAAAACTCCCGGTCAATGGATATTCTGGCAGAGCGAAAAAACTCCTTGCTATACGGGCTTAAAATACCGATATGTGCATAGAAGCACAGCTGAATGTATGCTATCATTAGGGTTAGTTAGCAAGAACTAACAAAGACGAAAGTAATCATGTTAGGAGGTTTCGCAATGAACAACAAATTGCAAGGAAAGGACTTAATCAACATCGGTATTTTTACGGCGATTTACTTTATCGTCATTTTCGCAGCGGCGTCTATCGGTTTTATCCCGATCTTTATTCCGCTTATCAGCGTGATCGTGCCGCTTGTCGGCGGTATTCCGATGATGTTGTTCTTCTCCAAAATTAAGAAATTCGGTATGCTGACCATCTGCGGAGTGCTGCTGGGTATCATTATGCTGCTGACCGGCATGGGCTGGTGGTGCATCCCTACCGGGCTGATCTTCGGGCTGATTTCCGATTTTATGATGAAAGCCTGTGACTACAAAAATGCCAAGCGCGAAGTGTTGATTCACGGCGTTTTTTCCATGTGGGTAATCGGCGCCTTTATTCCCATCGTTGTGACGCGTGACGCTTACTACCAGAACCTGCTCCCCGGCTACGGTCAGGAATATGCCGACACGCTCATGGCTTATATGCCCGACTGGATTTTGCCGGTACTGCTTATTGCTGCTTTCGTCAGCGGTCTTGTCGGCGGTCTGATCGGACGGAAGATTTTCAAAAAGCACTTTGAGCGGGCGGGAATTGTGTAATGAGCCGCGAACTTCTTGCAAGTCAAAAAAACAATAGCGGAATTTTATTAGACCCCCGGACAAAACTGGCGGTACTGATTACCATAGCTGTCTTTATTTTAGGCGGTTCGTATGAAGGCATGATGCAGTATTACATCATCGTGTTGGCGGCGATCCCGCTGTTACTTTTGTCAGCGGCCAGAAAATGGAAAGGCGCTGTTTTCTATATCCTGATTTTTGGAGGCAGTCTGTGCCTGGAAATGTTCGGTCTGTCACGACTGGCTGGCGTAGCAAACTACATTGCAGTAGCCATTGTTGGCATTCTGCTGAGGTTCAGCCCCAGCGTGGTCATGGGATATTTTGTGGTAACGACAACCACGGTCAGTGAATTTGTTGCGGCGATGGAACGGCTCCACCTGCCGCAGCAGATCACCATTCCTATGTCTGTGATGTTTCGCTTCTTTCCCACGGTTGCGGAAGAATGGAGCGCTATTGGGGACGCCATGCGGATGCGTGGTGTCCGCTTTGGTGGTGGAAAAGTCGGTGCGATTTTAGAGTATCGGATTGTCCCCATGATGATCTGCTCCGTCAAAATCGGAGAGGAACTGTCCCAGGCGGCCCTTACGCGGGGGTTGGGAGGCCCGGTAAAACGGACGAATATCTGTAAGCTGGGTTTTCATGTGCAGGATGTTATTTTCCTGCTGATCTGCCTGGGAGCATTTGCAGCGCAAATATATGTGCTTGCCGCAAGGGGGTGAAGGAAATGATTGAATGTCAAGATGTGTCCTTTTCTTATCCTGTCAGTACCCTTCCCGACAGTGAGAGGCAGGCTGGTGGCGCTTTGAAACATATTTCCTGCACTATTGAGGACGGTTCTTTTGTCCTGCTCTGCGGGACTTCCGGCTGTGGGAAAACAACCATGACCCGGTTGTTTAACGGCTTGATTCCCCATTATCATGAGGGGACTTATACCGGCTCCGTCTATCTGGATGGAAAGGATACCCGTGACCTGTCACTGTTTGATATTTCTCTGAAAGTCGGTTCTGTATTTCAAAATCCGCGTTCTCAGTTTTTCAATGTGGACACGACCAGCGAACTGGCTTTCGGCCCAGAGAATCACGGCATGGCGGAAGATCTTGTGCGTGACCGTGTAAAGCGTGTAGCTGCACAGCTAAAGTTGGAGCCGCTGCTTGATAGAAGTATTTTTTCTTTGTCCGGTGGTGAAAAGCAAAAAATCGCCTGCGGATCGGCAGCGGCGATTGACCCGGATATTTATGTGCTTGATGAGCCATCATCCAACCTTGACGCATACGCTATCGCTGATTTCCGACAGCTACTCTTTACTTTGAAATCGCAGGGAAAGACCATCATCATCTCTGAACATCGGTTGTATTATCTGTCCGGCCTCTTTGACCGTGTCCTGTACCTAAAAGATGGAGAAATCGAAGGTGATTATACAGCAGAGGAATTTTGCGGCCTGTCGGCAAGACAGCGCGATGATATGGGATTGCGCCCTCTTGATCTTGCGGGGCTTTCAGAAGTTGAAGGCACGCCGCAGAGAATGAATGAGGCGGTTTGGACGATAAAGAATGTGTCCTTTGCCTATAAGCATGAGCCGGAAACCTTGCATATAACGGAAACCTCTTTCCCATTCGGCAGCGCCACGGCCATCATCGGACATAATGGTGCGGGAAAATCCACCTTTGCCCGGTGCCTCTGCGGGTTGGAAAAGCACTTCAAAGGAACGGTGCAGGATCAGAGCAAGAACTATTCCAGAAAAGAACGATTGAAACTCTGTTATATGGTCATGCAGGATGTAAACCACCAGCTCTTTACCGAAAGTCTTCTGGATGAAATTCTGCTCAGTATGAGAACCGAGAATAAGCAAAGGGCAAGAGAAATCTTAAAGGAGATGGACTTGCTTTCCTTTGAGGACTGCCACCCGATGGGACTGTCCGGCGGTCAAAAGCAGCGCGTGGCTGTTGCCTCTGCGATTGCTTCGGAGCGCCCTCTGATTTTATTTGATGAACCGACCAGCGGCCTTGACCTGTTTCACATGAGGCAGGTTGCCAATGTTGTCAATCAGGTGGCAAATGCCGGAAGAACCGCGCTTGTGGTAACGCATGACCCGGAATTTATTCTACGCTGCTGCAATTATGTCCTTCACTTAGAAAACGGGCAAATTCAGGAAAGCTATTCCATAGAGGACAGCAATGGCCGAAAACGCCTGCTAAAGTTTTTCCTGAGTGATATGAAGAAGGAGGTGTCCACAGAATGAAGGAGGAAAAGAAAGAGTCACCCATAGGCGTCTTATGGGGATGGGGCAAACTTTATCATGGAAAATTCATCGGCAGTATTATCCTTGCAGTATTAGGCGTGGCCTGCCAGATGGTGCCTTATTTCTGCGTGGCGCATATTGTCACAATGATGTTGTCTGGGGAACAGAATTTTTCCCGCTATGTGACCGCTGGCATTATTGCATTGTGCGGCTACTTTGGGAAAGTGCTGTTTTCCAGTCTTTCTACAACGATTTCCCACACGGCGACCTATTACACGCTGCGCGATCTGCGAGAGAATATCACCGCAAAGCTGGCCCGCGTCCCGATGGGGACGATTTTAGATACTCCGTCCGGCCAGTACAAAACGACGATTGTTGACCGGGTTGAAGGCATGGAATCGACCTTAGCACACCTGCTCCCGGAAATGACCGCAAATGTTCTGGTGCCTTTGGTGATTGTCGTATATCTGTTCGTTATGGACTGGCGCATGGCGCTCCTATCCCTTGTTACGCTGGTGGTGGGCCTTGCTGTCATGTCTGCCGGTATGAAGAATTATCCCGTCAAATGGGAGGGCGCGGTTAAAGCGGGAAAGCTGATGGCAAACGCCATTGTAGAGTACATCGGCGGAATTGAGGTGGTAAAGGCGTTCAGCCAGTCCGCCGGTTCCTACAAAAAATATTCTGACGCGGTGAATTATAATGCCAACTACTATGTGGACTGGATGCGGGAAAACCAGAAAACCATGAGCGCCTACAACGCCATCCTGCCCTCAGTGCTGATCTGCGTGCTGCCCTGCGGTTTTGCATTTTGGCTCTCCGGCAGCCTGGAACTTTCCACCTTCCTGTCCATTGTGATTTTCTCGCTGGGGCTGATCGGGCCGATTATCGCGGCCTTTACCTTTACGGACGATTTGGCCGTACTGGGGACAAATGTGGAAGAAATCAGCCAGCTTCTGAACGCCGAAGAACTGAACCATAAGGACACGCCGGTCAATCTGGAAGATACCGGCATTTCTCTTAGGTCTGTGTCGTTTTCCTATGACGGGACAACGGAGGTTTTGCATGATGTGAACCTTGCCATCCGGCCCGAAATCATAACGGCCCTTGTAGGGCCGTCCGGCTCTGGCAAGTCCACGGTGGCGAAGCTGATTGCCGGGTATTGGGATGTTACATCCGGCAGCATTACCCTCGGCGGCCATGAGCTGAAGGATATACCGCTGTCCGAAATTTCAGACCAGATTTCCTATGTATCCCAGGATAACTATCTTTTTAACCGCAGTATCAGGGAAAACGTCCGTATGGGAAAGCCCAGCGCCACAGACGCGGAGGTAGAACAGGCCGCCAAACAAAGTGGCTGCGACGCCTTTATCCGCAAGCTGGACAATGGCTATGATACGATTGTCGGCAGCGCCGGTTCCCACCTTTCCGGCGGGGAGCGCCAGCGTATTGCCATCGCCCGCGCCATGCTGAAAAATGCGCCGGTTGTTATTTTGGACGAGGCAACAGCCTACATTGATCCCGAAAATGAAGCACTAGTGCAAAAAGCTATTTCCGCTTTGACTGTCGGCAAGACTCTGATTGTGATTGCACATCGGCTGTCTACCATTGTTGGCGCGGACAACATCGTTGTTGTGAAGGATGGAACCGTCCACGCACAGGGCACGCATGAGAAACTGCTGGAAACCTGCCTCCTCTACCGGGATATGTGGCAGGCGCATATCGGCGCGAAAGATCAGATGTAAGGGGGTGTTGTCAGATGTATGGAACATTGAAAAAAATCTTTGCTTTTGCAGGCAGCAAAAAGGGGCTTTTGAAAAAATCCCTGTTGTTTGCATTTCTGTCCGGGCTGTTTTCAGCCATGCAGTTTGCCGCCCTCTTTGTAGTGATTGGTGCGCTGGTATCTGACAACCGGGACGGAAGTATTGTCTGGATCTCGTTGGGAATTATGGCGGTATCCCTCATCGGGCGTATCATCACGACCTACTTTTCCACGATGGAGCAAACGAAAACCGGCTATTGCATGGTAGCGGAAAAGCGTATCCACATCGGAGATCGGCTGCGCTATATCCCGATGGGCTACTTCAACAAGAATAGTATCGGGAACATTACCGCCATTGTCACAACGACTTTGGGCGATGTAGAGAACTCGGCGGCTCGTGTCCTGGTGTCTGTACTGGGCGGATTTTTCAACTCGGTGGCTCTTGTCATTGTCCTGCTGATATTCGACTGGCGGATCGGGCTTGTGGCTGCTGTCGGTGTCCTGCTTTATCTTGCGGCGGCGGAACTGGCCCTCCGCAAGTCTGCGACCCTAAGCTCGGTGCGCCAGCACACGCAGGAGTCCCTTGTGGAGTCCGTGTTGGAGTACATTCAGGGCATGGGGATTGTAAAGGCATTTGGGCTAGAACGGGATAGCACTCAATCCATTGGAAACGCTATTCAGGCAAGCTGCAGGGATAACCTGAAACTGACAAAAGCCAGCGTTCCCTATGACGCTATCAAGCAAGTGGTTGTCCGGGTGTTCAGCGTCTTGCTGCTTTTGGCCTCAATCTGGTTCTGGCTGGATGGCTCTCTGCCGCTAGCCTACGGCCTGATTTTGGTAATCGCTTCTTTCATGGTGTTCAACGATTTGGAGAACGCCGGGAACATGGCTTCTCTGCTTCAAATGCTGGCGGCCTCGATGAATACGGCAAACTCCATTGATGACATGCCGGTGATGGACGAGAAAGGCGCTGACATTACGCCGAAGTCCAGTGAGATCGTGTTTGACAAGGTGGACTTTTCCTACGCAGACCGCAAGATACTGGATCAGGTCAGCTTTACCATTCCCGAAAAAACGACTACAGCTATTGTCGGACCTTCTGGGGCAGGAAAGACAACGATGTGTAACCTGATTGCCCGTTTTTGGGATGTGAACGCCGGGAAGATTACCATAGGTGGTACGGATATACGGGATTTCAAGCTGGACAGCCTGATGAAGAATATCTCGATGGTGTTTCAGAGCGTGTACCTATTTGCAGATACGATTGAGAACAATATCAAGTTTGGCTGCCCGGACGCCACTCATGAGCAGGTGGTTGAGGCGGCGAAAAAGGCTTGCTGCCATGACTTTATCTCCGCTCTGCCGGAGGGCTATGATACTGTGATTGGCGAGGGCGGCGGCACTTTGTCCGGCGGCGAGAAACAGCGTATTTCCATCGCCCGCGCCATGCTGAAAAATGCACCCATCATCATTTTGGACGAGGCAACAAGCAGTGTTGACCCGGAGAACGAGGATGAATTGCAGCGGGCTATTGAGGCGTTGACCCACGACAAGACCATCATCATGATTGCCCACCGGCTGAAAACTGTTCGGAACGCCGACCAGATCATTGTGCTGGACAACGCTCACATTGTCCAGCGCGGCACTCATGCAGAGCTGATCCGGCAGAAGGGCCTATATGCCGACTTTGTATCGGCCAGACAGGAGGCCATCGGCTGGAAACTGGTTCAGTAAAGGAGAACTTATGAACCTTTATGCATCTCGAGAAGATTATTTAGAAGCAATTTTGGTTCTCTATAAAAAATTTGGAAGTGTCCGCTCGGTAGACATCGCTCGACACATGGGAGTATCAAAGCCAAGCGTATGCCATGCAGTTAATGTCTTATGTGATGGCGGTTTTCTTACAAAGGACGATAAGCACTTCATTTCTTTAACAGAGGAAGGGCGAAAGGTTGCGGAAAAAATTTATGAACGACATAAATTTTTTAAGGAGCAGCTTATATCTGCGGGAGTAAGACCTAATATAGCGGAAACGGAGGCCTGCCGTATTGAACACTGTATCAGTGACGAATCGTTTCTTAAACTAAAGGAACATCGAGAAAAAGGCAAGGGATGATGGCGAGAACTTACCTATAATAATATAGAAGGTCTTTTTATGATTTTCTACTTATTATTTTGCGTTTCACGTACAGAAAACGTATGTAATAAGTAGAAAAGAAAAAAGGAGAGAAAAGAAACTTCCCAATCTAAGACAGAATGGACAAAGATTTATAATGCACAGAATATAGTAG
>SKEL01003459.1_pt1 | contig 10397 bp, 6 predicted proteins | sample 4826741 | NCBI WGS metagenome assembly SKEL01 (sample SAMN11008810, study PRJNA524170) | human gut metagenome | biome: Human fecal sample; material: Feces; isolation source: fecal sample from pouch patient p33 | host: Homo sapiens | place: Israel: Tel-Aviv | collected 2016-03-22
GTTCTATTATCACGTGTGGGCGGGAGCTTGTATTCTGGCTTTTTTGTACGTGTTGTTGCAACGGTTGGTTTGGAAACTGGCGAAGGAGCAGGGTGCGGCTGATGTGTATTATCCGCTGAGTTTTCTGCCCATCATTGTCTTGTGGCATTTCATGGGTGATGAAAATGCGATGCTGTCATTGGCGGTGGCTCTGCTGTTAGCATTGTCTGCATCCTGCTGGTATGCAGATTTGAAAGGGAAGTGGCAGCGTGTGGCATACATTCTGATAGCCCTTCCGCTGCTTTACTGGACAGCGGGTGCGGCACACTTCATCTTTATGGGCTGGGTGATTGTACGCGAGTTCCGGTTGAATCTTAAAGGTAAGAATTTCTGGGGTGGTGTCGGAGTGTTCTGGGGTGTAGGATTGTGGGGTATCGGTTGTCCGCTATTGGCAAGCATGTGGGTACAATTCCCCATTTACCGTCTGATGGGGGGTATAGGATATTACCGTTTCCCGGCAGTGATTCCCTGGATAGAGATAGGGCTTGCCGTATTACTGGTTGTTCTCCCCTTCCTGCTGTCCGCTTTGCCCGCTTTGAAGAAGAAGCCGGTATTTTATGGAGTTCTGCAAGTGGTGGCGGTAACATTGTTCGGCTATTACTACGTGGCGGCCGGTTGCGATATGGATAAAGAGGAAGCGATGGAGTATGACCAGCTGGTACGTAATAAACAATGGCAGGAGATTATAGAAAAGGCAGAAGAGAAGTCACCGGTTTCACCTTTCGGCGTGACCTGCCTGAATCTTGCTTTGGGAAAGACGGGACAGATGGGCGACCGTATGTTCGAGTTTTACCAGAACGGGACGGAAGGGCTGCTGCCGGAGTTTCAGCGTGATTTTACTTCTCCGTTGCCCACCAGTGAGGCATACTATCATTTGGGTATGGTCAATACGGCACAGCGTTTCACTTTTGAGGCGATGGAGGCCATACCTAACTTCAACAAGAGTGGCCGTTGCTTCAAGCGTCTGGCAGAGACGAACCTGATAAACGGGCAATACGAAGTGGCAGCCAAGTACCTGCGTTTGTTGAGGAAGACAATCTTCTACAGGGATTGGGCAGAGGATGCCATGACCTATCTGTATAATGAGGAAAAAATCAATGCCCACAAGGAGTGGGGTTGGTTAAGGCAGATACGCTATACGGAAGACTTCTTGTTCAGCAGCCAGGAAACGGACATCATGCTGGGGCTGCTTTACCAGCACAACCACCGGAACCGGATGGCATTTGAGTATATGCTGGCCTATGTCCTGCAGCAACGTGATTTGGAACGTTTCATGAAGTACTATCCGCTGGGTAAGCATGCCGGCTACGACCATATTCCCCGCAGCTATCAAGAGGCGTTGATATATGTATGGACACAGACGCACAAGAACTTCCAGGGTATGCCGTGGAGCATTTCGCCCCAAGTGGTGCGGGATGTAACGGAATTTGCGCGGATATATACCTCGCAGCAGAATGCCCGGCAGATGTTGGAGGCGCGTTTCGGCAGTACATACTGGAATTATTTGCTACTAAGAAAGTAAAATGAAAAAGATGAAGAATATAGCTGTTTGCATAATGGCTGCATGGTGGTTTGCCGCTTGCGGCAATCCGGTGACTTCCCCGGAAAGGGTGGATGAATGGCCGGATATCTATCCCGACTATATCGGTGTGACTATTCCTGCAACCATTGCTCCTATGAATTTCAATTGTATTGGTGGAGCGTACGAACGTGTGGATGTGACCGTGACCGGAGGAAAGTCCGGAGAGATGCACGTAAATGATAAAATAGTATCATTTCCGCAAGATGCATGGCAAGAGCTTTTGGAGGAGAACAAGGGTGATAGCCTTCTGTTTACGGTATGTATCCGGAAAGACGGCGAGTGGAAACAGTACCGCTCTTTTCCCATGTATGTCAGTCCGTATCCTATAGATTATGGGGTGGTATACCGCAAGCTGGCTCCCGGATATGAAGTTTATAGCAAGATGGGCATTTATGAGCGTGACCTTGCTTCGTTCGAGGAGCGTCTCTTGCTGGAGAATACCATGGTGCCGGGCATGTGCCTGAATTGTCATGCTTTCAACAAAACAAATCCGGACCATCTGAGCCTGCATATCCGTGGAAAGAACGGAGGGACCTTGATGCAGATAGACGGGAAGCGCGAAATGCTGGATACGAAAACGGATTCCACGCTCTCGGCGGGTGTATACCCCTATTGGCATCCAAGCGGAAAATACATTGCCTATTCCGTCAACAATACGCGCCAGTCTTTCCATGCGGTGAAGGATGAGCGTGTGGAAGTGCTCGACTTGGAATCGGATGTACTGATCTATCATCCCGAGACACATGAATTACTGCTCTCTCCCTTGCTTCAGAAGAAGGAAGTCTTCGAAACCTTTCCAGTATTTTCACCGGACGGACGCAAACTGTATTTCTGTGCTGCGGAGGCCAAGCCGATACCGGCAGAATATAAGGAAATACGTTATAGCTTGTGTAGTATAGATTTCAATCCGGAAGACGGGACATTTGGCGAAACGATAGATACGCTGGTCAATGCGGCAGCTATGAAGAAAAGTATCTCCTTCCCGAGGCCCTCGTACGACGGCGAGTATATCATGTTTACTTTGTCGGATTACGGGAATTTCTCAATTTGGCATAAAGAAGCCGATTTATGGCTGTTGGATTTGAAGGATGGCGGTATGCGTCCCATAAAGGAGGTGAACAGCGATGATACGGAAAGTTTCCATAATTGGAGCAGCAACTCCCGATGGTTTGTGTTCAGTAGCCGCAGGGGAGATGGGCTTTATACTCGTCTGTATCTGGCAAGTATGGATGAGAATGGGGTGGTGGGCAAGCCTTTCCTGCTTCCTCAGGAAAATCCTTGGGAGTATTACGACCGTCTGGTCTACTCGTACAATGTTCCCGATTTTACAAGCGAACCGGTGAAGCTGGAACGCCGGAAAGTGGAACGGGGAATTGTCTCGCGGAAGCGCGTTCCGGTGAAAGTTAGATGATACGTTTTTTATATTCTGTTTTTTAATATAGTAAAGGGATAAAATTGTATCATTTTCTCTTGGTGCAATCCGCTATCTTTGTGCCAGGAATTAGTGTTACCAATAATAATACCAGATTGAAAAACATGGATATGAGAAAAGTAAAATTTGCTATGATGATGCTGGCGGTAAGTCTGTTGACCGCCTGCGGTTCTTCCAAGAAAGAACAGAGTGTGAATGAAGAGACGGCTGCTGCACGTACGCAGGAAACGGAGAACTTACTGGCTAACTTGAAAAAAATCCCTTCCAAAGGTATCATGCTCGGCCATCATGACGATACGGTATATGGTATCGGCTGGGAAGGTGAGGAAGGCCGTTCGGATGTGAAAAGCGTGTGTGGCGACTATCCGGCTGTCATCAGCTTTGATTTGGGAGAGCTGGAACTAGGGAATGCCGCCAATCTGGATAAGGTGCCCTTCGATAAAATCAGGAAAGAGATAATCAATCAGTATCAGCGGGGCGGCATGGTTTCGCTCAGTTGGCATGCGCGCAATCCCAAGACGGGCGGTGATGCCTGGGATGTATCGGATACGACGGTGGTGAAGTCCATCCTGCCCGGTGGCGAGAATCATCAGAAGTTTGCCGGCTGGTTGGGAGGAGTGGCCGATTTCCTTCATTCGCTGAAGACGGCAGACGGCGTGAAGATACCCGTACTTTTCCGTCCCTGGCACGAACACAGCGGCAGCTGGTTCTGGTGGGGTGAGAAGCTGTGTACCCCTGAGGAGTATAAGGCATTGTGGCACATGACAGTGGATACTCTGCAGGCCAAAGGAGTGGACAATGCACTTTATGCTTACTCTCCGGGCACGGAACCCAAGGACACGACGGAATATTTGAAGAAGTATCCGGGCGATGAGTTGATAGACGTTATCGGTTTCGATACCTATCAGTTCGATCGGGATGCCTATCTTGCCGGGATGGATAGGGCACTTTCCATTATCGACAGTATAGGGAAAGCACACAATAAGGTGATTGCTGTGACCGAAACCGGTTACGAAGGAATTCCCGATGCCAAATGGTGGACTGGTACTCTGCTGCCTGCGTTGGAGAAATATCCGCTTGCCTATGTGCTGGTGTGGCGCAATGCCCGTGAAAAGGTGACCCATTACTATGCCCCCTATCCGGGACAGACATCTGCGGAGGATTTTGTGGAGTTCTATAACAATCCCAAGACGCTGTTTGCAGCTGATGTAAATCTGTATCAATAAACAAACAATCAATATAACAGACATGGAAGCTTTTAAAGAAAAGGTAGAGAGGCTCTTTCAGAGACACGAAGAGTTGATTACGAGAAAGAATGTGGCCGTGGAAGACGGCAATGGCATATTCACCCGCTATAAATATCCGGTAGTGACGGCTGCTCATACACCTGTATTCTGGCGGTATGATTTGGATGAGAAGTCCAACCCGTACCTGATGGAACGTATCGGTATGAATGCGACCATGAATTCGGGGGCCATTAAGTGGAATGGCAAGTATCTGATGGTGGTACGTGTAGAGGGCGCTGACCGTAAGTCGTTCTTTGCCGTAGCCGAGAGTCCCAACGGCATTGATAATTTCCGGTTCTGGGATTACCCCATCAGCATGCCCGAAGACACGATTCCGGCAACGAATGTATACGACATGCGCCTCACGGCTCATGAGGACGGCTGGATTTACGGTATCTTCTGCGCCGAACGCCACGACGACAATGCGCCTGCCGGTGATTTGTCCTCGGCTACGGCTACAGCTGCCATTGCCCGCACCAAGGATTTAAAGAACTGGGAACGCCTGCCCGACCTGAAGACCAAGAGCCAGCAACGCAACGTAGTGCTGCACCCGGAGTTTGTAGATGGCAAATATGCCCTCTATACCCGTCCGCAGGATGGCTTTATTGATGCCGGCAGCGGTGGTGGTATCGGCTGGGCGCTGGTGGACGACATAACCCATGCTGAGGTGAAGGAAGAGAAGATTATCGACCAGCGCTACTATCACACCATCAAGGAGGTGAAGAATGGTGAAGGTCCGCATCCCATCAAGACTCCGAAAGGATGGTTGCATCTGGCTCATGGTGTCCGCGGTTGTGCCGCCGGATTGCGTTATGTGCTCTATATGTACATGACTTCCCTGGAAGACCCGACGAAACTGATTGCCACTCCCGGTGGGGCCTTTATGGTACCCGAGGGTGAGGAGCGTATAGGTGACGTAAGCAATGTACTTTTCACCAACGGCTGGATTGCCGACGAAGACGGAACAGTATTCATCTACTACGCTTCTTCCGACACGCGGATGCATGTGGCTACCTCTACCATTGATAAGCTGGTGGACTATTGCATGAATACGCCTGCTGACGGCTTGTCTTCATCAGCTTCGGTAGAAACGTTGAAGAAGCTGATAGACAAGAATTTGCAGATAATGAAATAATAAAAATACAACATACTATGGCAACACTAAAAGAGAAAATCGGTTATGGTTTCGGGGATATGTCTTCCTCTATGTTCTGGAAAATATTCTCCTATTACTTACCGTTCTTCTATTCGAATATTTTTGGCTTGAGCTTGGCTGATGCAGGATTGCTGATGCTGGTGACACGTATTTGGGATGCAGTGTCCGATCCGATGATGGGAGTCATTGCAGACCGTACTCATACGCGTTGGGGTAAATACCGTCCTTATTTGTTGTGGATTGCAGCTCCTTTTGCCATTGCCGGGATTTTACTTTTTACAACGCCCGACATGGGGACAACGGGTAAGCTGGTATGGGCTTATGTCACTTACATCTTGATGATGACGGTATATACGGCAATCAATGTACCATACGGGGCTATGTTGGGAGTAATGACTGATGATTCGAACACAAAAACGGTTTTCTCTTCTTACCGTATGTTTTTTGCATACGGAGGTAGTTTTATCGCTTTGGGAGCATGGGAGCCATTGTGTAATTGGTTTAAATCAATGGACTATAGCAATGCTTCCAGTTGGCAATATGCCATGGTATGCATTGCCACGCTCTGCTTTTTGGGTTTTCTGTTTTGCTTTAGCATGACGCGCGAGCATGTCAAGAGTGTGGCGTCCGAATCCATCGGTAAGGATGTGAAGTCACTGGTGCGCAATTCGCCTTGGTGGATATTGAATGGTGCGGCGTTGTTGTCGAATTTCTTCAATACGGTACGCGGAGCTACTGCCGCCTACTTCTTCAAGGACTATATCAGTGCCAATGCATTCCTCGATTTCGGGGTGTTCAATCTGGTATTGTATGCCGGCTTGTTCCTGATGGTGGGTGAAGTGTGTAATATGATTGGTGTGGCGCTGGCTGTGCCTCTGTCCATGAAGTTTGGAAAGAAGTCCACTTATATCATTTCGCTCGTGTGCCTGGTAGTGCTCAGCGTGCTCTTCTTCTTTGTGCCGAATGACGGGCTGGGATGGTGGCTGATGATGATTTTCCAGGTGCTTATCTCCATCTGCACCGGTATCGTATCTCCGTTGATTTGGAGCATGTATGCGGATGTGGCGGACTATGCCGAGCAAAAGGATGGCACATCCTCTACGGGGCTGATATTCTCTTCCGGTTCTATGGCGCAGAAGTTTGGCGGTGCATTTGCAGGCTGGGCAGTAATGGCACTGTTGGCATTCTTCGGTTACAATACCGCAGAGAATGCCGTGCAGACTCCCGAGGCGCTGGATGGCTTGAAGTATCTGATGAGCTTTATTCCTGCTGCGATAGCCGCACTTTCCATCGTTGTCGTATTCATCTATCCATTGAATAAGACGCGTATGGCAGCCATCAATGCAGACCTGAAAGAGCGCCGTGAGAACCTTTAGCAGAATAACTCATAACTTATAACTCATAACTCAAAAACTTGTGGATATCAAGAAGATGAAACAGGAGATGGAGGAGGAGCTGGTTTCCAATATCCTCCCCTTCTGGATAAATAGAATGACGGATGAAGTGAACGGCGGTTTCTACGGCCGTATCACGGGCCGGGAGGAGGTGAAGCCCGAAGCAGAAAAGGGGGCAATCCTGAACGCCCGCATCTTGTGGACCTTCTCGGCTGCATACCGCTTGCTGAAGAGGCCGGAGTATCTGGAAACGGCTACGCGTGCCAAACGTACTCTTATCGACCGTTTCTATGACAATGAATTTGGTGGAGTTTACTGGTCTCTCGACTATAAAGGCAATCCGCTCGATACCAAGAAGCAGATTTATGCTTTGGGGTTCGCCATCTACGGGCTGAGTGAATATGCTCGTGCCACGGGCGATGATGAAGCGCTGGCATATGCCATCCGCTTGTTCGAGACCATCGAAGAGCATAGCTTCGACCCCGTGAAAAACGGTTATTGCGAAGCCTTGACCCGCGAATGGGGAGAAATAGCCGACATGCGCCTCAGCGCCAAGGATGAGAACGAGCGCAAGACGATGAATACCCATCTGCATATTCTGGAACCTTATACCAATCTTTTCCGCGTGTGGAAGGATACCCGTCTGGAGAGGCAACTGCGCAATTTGATAGGCCTTTTCACGGAACGGATTCTGAATATCAAGACCGGTCATCTGGAATTGTTCTTCAATGATGATTGGGTTAGTAAATACCGCATTGTCTCCTATGGGCACGACATCGAAGCCTCCTGGTTGATACACGAGGCTGCCCTTGTTCTGGGCGATAAGGACCTCCTGGAGAAAGTGGAACCACTTGTAGAATACATCGCTGCCGCTGCCGATGAAGGATTGACGCCCGACGGCAGCATGATATACGAGACTTTTCTGGATAAAGGAAAGACCGATACTGACCGCCACTGGTGGGTGCAGGCCGAGAACGTAGTGGGGCATGCCAACCTCTACCAGCACTTTGATGACGAAGTGGCCATGCAGAAGGCTCTCCGATGTTGGGACTTCATCAAGCAGCATCTGGTAGACTACAAGTACGGAGAATGGCATTGGAGCGTGCGTGCCGACGGCACGGTGAACACCGATGATGACAAGGCGGGATTCTGGAAATGTCCGTATCACAACGGACGTATGTGCATGGAAATTATTGAACGTTTTTCATAGGTTTTCTATCATAAGAAGATGAATAGATTGATGGTTTTGGGGATTCTTGTCTGGATGGGGATTGCGCTGCATGCGCAATCTCTTTATCCGGACTTCAGCAAGCTGAACTTCGGGTGCGATGGAAACAGCATTACCGCAGGCGAACAATGGTCTAAGACTGTAGTGGATAAACTCGGATTCGCTACACATCACAACGTGGCGGTCGGTTCTGCCACATGGGCATGCCATCCCGATACTCAGGATTATGGCAGCGAAGCTTTTGCCGGCATCTCCGGCGGTTGGCAGGTTACGGAGGATAAGCATGAGTTACAGATGCGGCACAACAACGTGTCAAAGGTGCATATCCAGAAGTTCATAGCCGAAGTGGAAAGTGGCGCTTACCCTGCGCCCGATGTCTTTGTGTTCTCTATGGGAACGAATGACCGTAACTTGGGTAGTGCCGAAGAGGCCCTTAAAGGGAAGACGCTCGATGAAGTAGATGTCAACACCATGGCGGGCGGTGCCCGTTGGTCCATTCAGACCATTCTGGAGCATTATCCCCAATGCCGCGTATTCGTGTGCACGCCGATTCAGACCGGCAACCCCGAACACAATGCACTGAATCTGCAGAAGATTGCCATCTTGCGTGAGTTGTGCCGGGCGCTTTCCGTGCAGCTGATAGACTGTTACTCCAATTGTGGTATCACCGAAAAGTTTGAGCAGCCTTCCGGTAGCGGGCGCTATCTGCGCGACGGGTTGCATCCCGACAAACCGGGGCAGGAGCTGATGGGCCGTTACATCGCGAAGGAGATACGGAACCATTTCTTTTAGTTCCGTTCTGCATATTCCGGTTGGAATAACTTATCATTTAGGGCTTGTAAAGCCCTTTTTTTGTCTGTATTCTTAATGACGAATGCCACATCATTATTGCTGCTGCCATATGAAATCATCCGTAGGGGGATGTCCTTTAGCGCCTCCATAATCTTTGCCTCAAATCCGGCATATTCCCATTGCATGTTGCCCACCACGGAGACGATGGTCATGCGGTCTTCTACCAATACATGGGCATATTGGCGTAGTTCGGAGATGATGTTCGATAAACGAGTGCAGTCGTCTATAGCCACAGATACGTCCAGATTGGAAGATACCAGCAGGCAGAGGGGGGGTACGGTACTTGGCAAAAATGTCGAAAATCTTGCTGATGAACAGATAGGGACACAGATTATGGTTCGATTCGAACTTTATGTATATGATGTGGTCCTTGGCGGCTATGGCCTTGATGATATTGTCGTCCTGCAGGTTGGAAATTAGCGTGCCTTCTGCCGACGGTTCCATAGAGTTAAGCAACCGGACGGGAATATTCCTTAGGCGTGCCGGGGCGATACAGAAGGGATGCAGTATCTTGGCACCATAGAAGGCCAGTTGTTCGGCTTCGTTGAAGCTGAGGCGTTTCACGGGGCGGGTACCTGACACCTCGCGCGGATCATTGTTGTGCATGCCATCTATGTCCGTCCATATTTGTATCTCGTCTGCTTGGAGGGCGGTGCCAATGAGGGAAGCAGTGTAATCACTGCCGCCGCGTTTCAGGTTATCTGTTTCGTTATAGGCATTCTTGCAGATGAAACCCTGAGTGATGAAGAGATTGATGCCGGGATGGCAGGCAAGCTGTTCTCGGAGTTTCTGTTCTATATATTCCAAGTCGGGTTCGTTGTCGGGGCCGATACGCATGAAGTCGAATGCACAAAGCAGTACATTGGGAACTTTCAGCTCGCGCAGGTAGAAGTGCATTAGGGCGGTACTGATAAGTTCGCCTTGTGCCAGCACTTCCTTCTCTTCGACAGAGGTGAAGGAATCTTTGGTAAATTTCCAAAGTTGCTGGAAGCGGTCGAGGATATAATCTATTGCTTCCCGTTTCAGTTTCTCGTCGGTCAGCAACCCATTGGCAAATTCGATGAATTGGAATTCCAGCCGGGTGATACGGTCGTGAGCTTGTTCTATTTCACGGTTGAACAAGTTGGCGGCAATCTCCTCCAGATGGTTGGTGGTGCCTGCAGTGGCAGACAGTACCACAATCTTGGGTGTTGCATCTTTAATGAGTGTTGCTACATGTTTCATTCTCTCTACGGTGCCGACGGAAGTTCCGCCGAATTTACAAACTTTCATTTCTTGTTTCTTTTTTAACAGTTTCATAATTGCATTCATCCGGATGTTCTTCCTTCCGGCTTTTCATTTCAGGTGGCCTCTTTCCAAAATGGAAGGGGGAGGCATGAGGGGCTTTCACTGGGACTAGGCCTGCATAATGCCGCTGTGGCATTGCTG
>SKEL01003462.1_pt1 | contig 10387 bp, 10 predicted proteins | sample 4826741 | NCBI WGS metagenome assembly SKEL01 (sample SAMN11008810, study PRJNA524170) | human gut metagenome | biome: Human fecal sample; material: Feces; isolation source: fecal sample from pouch patient p33 | host: Homo sapiens | place: Israel: Tel-Aviv | collected 2016-03-22
CAAAATGATTATAAAAAGTTTGACGACTAAAACCAGCCTTCTTTAAAATATATGAAATTGTGATTTTATCTAAATCTTTTGTTTTATTTAATGCAAGTAAGCTTTCTCCAAAAATTGTTTTTGTATCCATATTCTCAATCCTCTCATAACCTATACTTTGACTTCATTATAACACGACAAAGAGAGACAGATTGGACTGCCTCTCTAAAAAACTATTTATCGACACTAAATAATGGTGTTTCGATCGTTTCTACGTAGCGCGCACCGGCAACTTTGGTGTATAAACCGTACTCATCTTTATGGAAAATGCCAAGTCCAGCCATTTCATCCATTGCTTGGCGTACCACATCAGCCTCTAAATTTTCCGCAAAGACTTTAGGTGTGATGCTTGTTTTTTTGCCATTTTCATTTTCAAAAGTTAGGTATAATTTTTTCATGTTTGATTCCTCCAATATTTCTTATATTCTAAGCCATTTTTATTTGGCGATAATCTTACGTTGCGTGGTTTCGATGATGCTGACAACTTCGCTATTTGCTGGGGCTAATTTCACCAAAGCTTGGGCAAATTGTTGGGCTTTGGTTTCATCATAAGTTTCTACGACATTTGGAAAAGTTTGACTAATGGCCTTTTCTTGGTTAGGATCATTCACTAAAATAGTTAGTTTGTTGTTGATAAATGCTTTCATGTTTTTTCATCCTTTGCTTGTTTATTGAGTAATTCATACGTATGTCTTACATCTTTAATAACGGATGGAAGAAAGAAAATGTCAAAAAAATTTTGAAAAAAAATAAAAAAATCCTCAACTAGCATCAAACTAGCTGAGGAAAGTTAGGATAGATTACGCTTCTGGTTGAATTTTGGCAATTTTTCCTTGTTCGATATAAACCATCAAAATAGAGATATCAGAAGGGTTAACGCCACTAATACGACTCGCTTGGGCAATGGTTTCTGGACGAATTTTAGATAATTTTTGACGGGCTTCGGTTGCTAGACTATTGATCGCATCATAGTCGATATTTTCTGGAATACGTTTAGCTTCCATACGTTTTAATTTTTCGACTTTATCTAAAGCCTTCTTGATATAACCTTCATATTTGATTTGAATTTCGACTTGTTCGATTTCTTTATTGGTTAACTCAGGACCCGCTGGAATAAATTGCGTTAATTCTAAGTAGCTGACTTCTGGACGGCGTAAGAAATCCAGTGCTAAGACGCCATCTTTTAAGGCCGCTGCTTGCTTTTGGGCTAAAAATTCATTGATTTCTTTAGTTGGTTTTAAGCGAATTTCACTTAAACGTTTGATTTCTGCTTCGATATTGGCTTTTTTCGCTAAGTAGGCTTGGTATTGGTCTTCTTTGACTAAGCCGATTGCATGCCCCATTTCAGTTAGGCGCAAATCTGCATTATCATGACGCAAAATCAAACGGTATTCAGCACGTGAAGTCAATAAACGATAAGGTTCATTCGTGCCTTTAGTGACTAAATCATCAATCATCACGCCGATATAGCCATCTGAACGACTTAATACGAATGGCTCTTTGCCTTGGACTTTCAATGCAGCGTTAATGCCGGCAATTAATCCTTGGCCAGCTGCTTCTTCATAACCACTGGTACCGTTTGTTTGGCCAGCCGTGAAAAGATTGGCGATTTTTTTCGTTTCAAGTGTTGGGCGTAATTGGTGAGGGACCACCACATCATATTCAATGGCATATCCTGTACGCATCATTTCTGCTTTTTCTAATCCGGCAATTGAGTGTAACATTTTCAATTGGACATCTTCAGGTAGCGAAGTAGAAAAGCCTTGTACGTAAACTTCTTCATTTTCTAGTCCTTCTGGTTCTAGGAAGAGTTGGTGGCGTGGTTTATCGTTAAAGCGCACAATCTTATCTTCAATCGATGGACAGTAACGCGCACCGACCCCTTTCACAATCCCGGTAAACATAGGCGCACGATGTAGGTTTTCTTCAATAATTTCGTGGGTGCGTTTATTGGTATAAGTCAACCAACATGGCACTTGTTCTTGTTTATAGGCACTATCTGGCGTTGAGAAACTGAAATGGTTAGGTGTGGTATCGCCTGGTTGGATTTCAGTCACTGAGTAATCAATCGTGCTTGATTTGACGCGTGGTGGGGTTCCGGTTTTAAAACGTGTAATTTCCAAACCTAATTCTTTCAAATGATCAGCAAGGCCAATGGATGGTTGCGAATTGTTTGGTCCTGAAGAATATTTTAATTCCCCGATAATAATTTCTCCGCGTAAAGCCGTACCAGTCGTGATGACCACCGCTTTGGCATCATATCGCGCACCTGTTGAAGTCACTACCCCTTTGCAGACATTATCTTCAACAATTAAACGTTCGACGATACCTTGACGCAAAGTAAGGTTTTCTTCTAATTCAATGGTATGTTTCATCGCGCGGTGGTAGGCATGTTTGTCTGCTTGAGCTCGTAATGCACGGACAGCTGGCCCTTTTCCGGTGTTTAACATACGCATTTGGATATAGGTTTTGTCGATATTTTTTCCCATTTCACCGCCGAGTGCATCGATTTCGCGCACGACCACGCCTTTTGCTGGACCACCGACAGAAGGGTTACATGGCATAAAAGCGACCATGTCTAAATTGATGGTAACTAATAAGGTTTTGTTTCCCATACGACTACTTGCTAAAGCTGCTTCACAACCCGCATGACCGGCACCGACAACGATGACATCATACGAACCTGCTTGATATTCTTCCATTGATTTGTTCACCTCTTGTTATTTTCCTAGACAGAATTGACTGAATAATTGTGTGATTAATTCATCTTGGACACTTTCACCCGTGATTTCTCCTAATAGATCCCAACAACGGGTTAAATCCATTTGTACTAAATCGACCGGCATCCCTGCATCAATGCCATTTTCCACTTCTTTTAGACTGGCTAGTGCTTGTTCTAAAAGGGAAATATGACGCGTATTGGAGACATAAGATGCTTCTTTAGACTGGGTTTGCCCGGCGAAAAATAGGTCTTTAATGGCTTGTTCTAATTGCTCCAAACCATCTTGAGCCACCACGGAAATCGCAAAAACTGGACTGTCTTGGGCCACTTCTTGTAATTGCGCACGGTCTAAAGCACTTGGTAAATCTGTTTTATTGAGCAAAATGATACGCTTGGATTGTTTGGTTAAATCTAATAGCGCTAAATCTTCTTTGGTTAGTGCTTCGGCTTGGTTTAAGACTAACAATACCAAATCGGCTTGTTGGAGGGCTTTTTTACTGCGCTCCACTCCGATTTTTTCCACGACATCTTCTGTTTGACGAATGCCGGCTGTATCAATCAGTTTCAGTGGCACGCCATTGACATTGACATATTCTTCGATGACATCGCGCGTCGTTCCAGCAATATCCGTGACAATCGCTTTTTCTTCGTCCAATAAATAGTTTAATAGACTGGACTTTCCAACATTTGGCCGGCCGATAATCGCTGTCTGCAAGCCTTCACGCAAAATTTTTCCTTGCGTGGCGGTCTTTAGCAACTGTTCGATTTTTTCTTCTATATGTTTGGCTGTGTTTAGCATCAACTGGCTCGTCATCTCTTCTACATCATCGTATTCTGGATAATCGATATTGACTTCAACTTGCGCCAAGGTTTCCAAAATTTCTTGACGTAAACTCTTAATTAAGGTCGATAAGCGTCCTTCTAATTGTTGGTAGGCCATTTGCATGGATTGGTCAGTTTTGGCTTGGATAAGGTCCATCACCGCTTCAGCTTGTGATAAGTCGATACGGCCATTTAAAAAAGCGCGTTTGGTAAATTCACCTGGTTCAGCAAGGCGTGCCCCTTTGCGTAAAACCAGTTGTAAAATTTGATTGGTAACGACCATCCCACCATGACAATTGATTTCGATGATGTCTTCGCGGGTAAATGTTTTTGGTGCTTTTAAGACGCTGACCATAACTTCATCTAGAAATCCTTCTCGTTTGTCGTCATAGATATGGCCATAATGGATGGTATGGCTGTCGACTTGGCTGAGTTTTTTCTTGCCAGCGACAAATATTTCATCGGCAATCTCTAACGCTTGGCTCCCACTTAGGCGCACCATGCTGATGGCTCCTTCGCCGGGTGCTGTCGAAATCGCTGCAATCGTATCAAATTCTTTGGTAATCTGATTCATGTTCTCCTCCGTTAATGATAAAACTACTACAAACCTACTAAATCAAACAGACTCAAGCGCGTGAAAAAGGCTGTCAGCTAGTTAGATATTAGGGACTTTCTCGATGGTGTTGGAGAAACCTTTTGCTCCATAGCTAATCGAGTCGCTTCACATCCTTTTAATCGGCGTTCAGCAGCTAGACATTGTGAAATTCGCCCTCTCGCTTGAGAAAATCTCCTTTCATCCGATTTTCTCAGCGGGAGGTAAGCACACGAATTTCTTCATGTCTGAGCAAGCTGCTTCACGACCTAACTAATCTGTGCTCGACGACTAGCTCCTGTGCATCTAAGCCGGCCTGTCTTGGAAAATCTTAAAACAGGATGGATTTTCCTGACATTCCGGAAACCTTAGCTGCTTGGAGCTGACCGAGTCGCCTCACATCCTTAATATAAAAAAGTGCCCACTCCACCTATTGTTTTCTCATAAATGAAAAGTAATAGGTAGACGAGCACTTTGACTGCCTGTCTGATTGAATTCGTTTGTAGATTATCATAATTTCAGGCAAAATTCAAGACAAAAGCGAAAAATAAAGATGCTTATCGGTAAGGTTGGAATCTGTTCATAGCAAAATGATACTGCTGAAGGTGATTTCTAACTATTATGTAAGGCGTGGTCGTGAAGTACTTTAACATGTGCAAATTTTTTGCCATACTTAGGCTGAAGCGTATCATCGATAATCTTCACGCCTTTTTCGAAAAGGAATTTAATTGTGTTCAATGCATCTTGAGTGCTGCGAACGAAGCGATCCATTTTTGTTATTACTAGCGTATCGCCAGTCTGTATTTCCTGTAGGAGTTTTTGAAACTCAGGTCGGTTACTTTTGGTTCCAGTAATTTTTTCAAAATAGATTCGATCGCAACGCTCATCTTCCATTTATCTTTTTTTCACTAGGTCAGGACTTGGGAGCTAGACATTGATGGCTGAACTTATAATCCCCTAGTCTACAAAAAAATATGCTCCCCCGATATAATAAAAAGAGGAGGAGAAATCGTTTAAAAACTTTTTAAATTATCTTATCATGAAAAAAGAAAGTCTGCATAATTTTTGTATAATTACTCAAAGAAGGAGATGTTTGGGAAATATTCCTGTTTTTGCTGAGATTTAAAGTACAGAGCATTTTTGGGCGCTGTACTTTACTTTTCAAGTCGACATAGACACAGTCATTGTCTACCTCAATCAAAATAATCAAATAATCAGCTCCAACTAATTCAGCAAGTTTTGCTACTGCAAAATCCCACAACTCTCCCTTTCCACTAATGAGACAGGTACTACATTTATAGATGACTTCGTTTCACCTTCAATCGATGCAACAATCGACTTTGTGGCGATATCAGCCATTTCTCCTAACTTCATTTTCATAGAAGTCAATGGTGGATTAAAATATTTAGACGATTCAATATCATCAAATCCTATAACAGAGATGTCATCTGGAACTTTGAGACCTCTTTCTTGAATAGCTTTGATTGCTCCAAATGCTATCTTATCATTACTGGCAAAAATAGCCGAAAACTCACTATTTCCATTAAGTAATTTTTTCGCAGCCTCATATCCAGCATTTTCCACAAATTCGCTATTTACAATCAAGTTCTTATTTACTTCTATCCCTGCATCTTCTAATGCTTTTTTGTATCCTCTTATCCTGTCTTTAGAAGAGAATTTGACCGTACCGCCTGTAATATGTGCGATTTGTTTATGTTTTTTATCTATGAGATATTTTGTCGCACAATAAGCGCCGTTGTAATTGTCCGCATTCACTATCATGCACTGGTTATAGGTGGCATCTTCAGGTCTGATTGATTGATCGATCAGCACAACTTTATACCCTCTATCAATGATTGTTTTTATCGATTCATCGTCGTCATTCTGGCCTATGAAAATCCCACCAGAAATTGTCTTATTATAAAAACTCTCTTTAATTTTTTTATAGCCTGCGACGCTATGTATAATATGGACAAGAACCAGGTAATCCATCTCACTTGCTGTTTCTATCACTGAACTAGTAAATTCTAGATAATACGGACTTTTGGTAATTCTATTTTTTAGTCCAGCTTCTTCATGTATCAGGTCTATAATAAATAAGCCGATCACCTTATTTTGGCTTCCTGCAAGCATCCTTGCTGAAGCCTGTGGCACATACTCATGTTCCTTAATTACTCTTAAAACCTTTTCTCTTGTTTCTTCCGAGACATTTGAATAATTATTTATCACTCTGGATACAGTACTGCGTGATACTCCGGCAATTTTTGCAATTTCAGTACTATTCATCATAAAGGCATCTCCTTTCATTCGTAAACTCATGTTCATATTACAACACTATATTATTTGTCCATTTTTTTCAATCTTTTTCTGTTTTTCGAAAAACTCTGCCTGCTTCAGGATTCCAGCAAAAGGAGACTTTTGGCAATACCTTTCATGCAGAAACCATCAGCAAATGCCTTCAACCGCAGAACAAACCATCACCCGGTGTTTTGTTCTAAAAATAAGGCACCCAGGATTATATTTCATCCTGGGTGCTCTATGTTTTGCTGCTAGCATCAGATTCTGCCTGTAAACTAAGTAAGCAATTCTAGTTCGTCTAATATTTTCTCTTTCATGTTCACTTCTTTATTGTTTAACTGTTTGAACATTTCTATCATTTCTTCGATTAATAATTTAGTTGTCTCCGTCGACATCAATTGATCTTCTGCGTGCATGATTATTAACGAAAGTTCAACTTTTTCGCCAGCAGCTTCTTTTTGTATCAAAGAAGTATGTGCATGATGGCCTTTCACAAAATATTCCGATGCTTCAGCCATTTTCTTTTCTGCTTCATTGTACTTTCCTTTTCTGGCATCTCTTAATGCTTCAACGGCCAATGATTTGGCCATTCCAACATTACTGATTATACTAAAAGCAGTTAATTCAATTCCTTCCATGTGTAAATTTCCTATCTTGAATCTTTCGGTTTGTTCTCAGCGTACTGCAGCTTTTTTAAATCGCTTCTACTACTTCTTGTTGCTGTATTTCATTCTCCATTTTATCTTCAATAATCGCTGCTTTATTCGCTGCGATTACAAACGGCGAGTAAATCAATACACTCACCGCAAGACAGATGAATCCGACAAACAGTGCGACGATATTTCCGCCTGTACCCAAGAAAGGCATCAATGGTCCTGGTGTTGTCCAAGGAATACCAATCGTTACCGGCGGCATAATCTTAAGAATCATAACTGCGGTATAACCAATCATAATGTTAACCAGTGGCGCAATAATAAATGGAATAATGTAAATCGGATTCAGAATAATCGGTAAACCAAAGATAACCATTTCGTTTATATTGAACAAACCGGGTGCCAAAGAAAGTTTGGCAATACTTTTCGATTCCTTATTTTTCGAGAAAATCAATATAGCAATGATTAGACCCAATGTCGCTCCTGAACCGCCATATTCAGAGAAAGCAGTAGCTAAACCACTGTACGTTATCGGATAAGGCGATCCCCATGTAGTACCGCTTTCAGCATAATATAAGAGGTTTGCGTTTCCGGCTTCCGAGAACATGGTATCTCGAATAGCTGCAATCGTATTTGGTCCGTGTATTCCCATAGCCCATAGCGATTGAGATAAGAATGCTAAAATAAGCACTGAGAATAAACTTTGACTCATTTTGGTCAATGGTGTTTGAAGGATGTTATAAATTAATTCATGTAATCCGCCTGGTGCAGCCATTTTTACAAAGTAGTTGAGGACGGAGAAGAAAATCGTCGTGATGATAATCGGGATCAACACTTTGAAGGATCTTGCAACTGCTGAAGGTACTTGTTCTGGCATTTTAATTTCTAACTTATCTGATTTTGCTAATCTAGACATTAGTTCGCCGACCAAGAGCCCAACCAAAATTGCTACAAACAACCCTTGTGCGCCCATATATTGATTTGTTAGATAATTTGCTCCTTCATTATTGAAATAATCAGGATAGATGATGAAATAAACAGAGATTGCGGTCAAACCTGTCAACAAATCATCGCCTTCCATTAGTTTCGCAAGGTTTCTGGCTATCAAAAACACAATCAAAATCGAGAAAATATCAGCTGAACCTTTAACAACTGGAGCGAACACTGCTTGGAATTTAACAATACCCGGAAAAAGTTTATCGAATTGCAAGAGTTTAAACATGAATCCATCTGGTGACAAGAAAACATTATTCAATAACACCATCAATGATCCTGCCATCGTTAATGGGAATGATAAAATAAAGGCATCTCTTACTGCGCATATGTGTCTTTGAGAGTTCAACTTTGTAGATAAAGGCACTAACAATCTTTCTATAGCACTTTGAAATTTGTCCATAAAACTCATTTTTTTTAACCTCTTTTCCTAGTTTATTTTTTGTAAAGCGTCTTCTAAAATCGCTTTTCCATTCATCATTCCATACAGCCGCATGTCCATCACTTCTACGGGAATTCTGCCTTTTACAAGTTTTTCAACGTTCCCTTTCTGGAAACGCACTTGTGGTCCTAAAAGAACGATATCGACATTATCAACGACCGTACTTGCCTCTGCAACTGGAAGGGCATCTATTTCTACTTCAATTTCTTTTTCCTTTGCGGCGTTTCTCATTTTGCTCACAAGCAAACTTGTGGACATTCCTGCTGAACATACTAGTAAAATTTTTTTCATGGTCTATCTCTCCTTGTTTTTTCATATTCATTGATTGTGAACGATTCTTATAACTCTTCTCCATTGGTGCGAATAACATTTTTGTACCAATAGAAGCTGTTCTTTTTGATTCTTCTCAAATCTTTTTGATCATTTTCATCTCTGTCAACATACACAAATCCATAGCGTTTTTGATAACCATTCAACCAGCTTAACAAATCTGTAAATGACCACGTGCAGTAGCCTAGAAGATCAACACCATCTGTTATTGCTTCTTTACAAGCCTTGATATGTGCGCTCAAGTAATCGATTCTGTAAGCATCATTGACAGTGTCGTCTTCTTCAAGCTTGTCGAATTCTCCAAGCCCGTTTTCTGTAATAAGTATTGGAAGATTATATTTGCTGGTCAATCTTCTTAGTCCAATTCTTAAACCAGTAGGATCAATTGCCCAGTCCCAATTTGTTGTTTCCAGATGTGCATTTTTTGCATTTTTATAAACTCCGGGTAATCCACTTTCTTTAGTGGTGCCTTTTTTACCTGTGTTATTGATACTTTCAGATTGCCCTACTCCATCAAGCGGATTGAATGCAACTGTGCTTGTTTGGTAATAATTTATTCCGATAAAATCTGGTTTTACTCTTTCCAACAATTCAAGATCTCCATCTTCAATAGTGGGTGCGATTCCAAGTCTTTCGTAATATTTAAAAGCGAATACTGGATATTTACCTTTGCAATAAACATCGAGCCACCAATTGCAATTTAAATCCTCTGCATTTTCTGCGGATAAAACATCTTTTGGATCGCAACTGAATGGATAAACTGGTCCAAATGCAAAGCTTGGTCCAATCATACCGTCTGGAACATATTTTTTGAAGGATTCAATTACGGTAGCATTAGCTAAGTTCGCTATATGATTCGCCTCAAGCATTCTCTTTTGATCTTTAACAGCTGGCGGGTGCATAGCGGTTACGTAACCTAGTGTTACAAATATATTTTGTTCATTCAATGATACCCAGTGCTTAACTTTATTCCCAAATCTCTTGAATAACGTTACACAGTATTCATTAAAATCATGAATGATTTCTCTTGATTCCCATCCGCCGTACAAATCTTGAAGATGTTGAGGTAAATCCCAATGGTACAACGTAATGATTGGTTGGATATTGTTCGCGATAAGTTCATCTATCAAGTTTTCATAAAATTTTAAGCCTTCTTCATTTACTTCATTTCTTCCATTGGGATAAATACGTGTCCATGCAATTGAGAATCTATAAGCTTTCAATCCCATTTCAGCCATTAAAGCTACGTCTTCTTTGTATCTATTGTAATGGTCGACCGCGATATTCCCGTTTGTATTCTTAAATGTTGTCCCCGGTTGGCGGGTGTACACATCCCATACACTTTCCCCCTTTCCATCTTTGTCCCATGCTCCTTCAACCTGATACGCTGCAGATGCCGATCCCCATAGGAAATCATCTTGGAATTTGTCTAATTCTTCGTATATCACTGAATCTTATCCTCCGTTTTCAATATAAATTTATTTTCAAACATTCTT